>Ga0126342_10004572_pt1 | contig 23725 bp, 22 predicted proteins | sample Cyp1metagenome_FD_92528 | JGI IMG/M metagenome (GOLD analysis project Ga0126342, IMG submission 92528) | Coral microbial communities from Lord Howe Island, Old Settlement Bay, Australia - Cyphastrea 1 metagenome | ecosystem: Host-associated > Invertebrates > Cnidaria > Coral ...
ACACACACACAATAAATATATATCTATATATTTGTATATATAATTGTATATATATATATATATATATATATATATATATATATATATATTTATTCAGTTATATATACAATTATATAGTTATATATATTATGTGTGTGTGTGAATAAAGGATGTGTTGATTTTCGGGCGAAAATCTTTGCAAAAAATCCGACATCATTTGTGCCAGGGGGTGACCATTGAATATCCACATGTTTGATGGTTCATTCTCCGTTTCCTAGGGCTGCAAATCGTTGAAAGTATGCTAGACACCCAAAGAAAATTATAATGGTTTGCACTTCGACACTACATGTTGGTGATAAATTTATCAAGATGGAAACAGATGTTTTCAGGCTTGGCATAGCTAAATTCCATTCAATTCATGTTTTCTGGATAGATATCCCAGCTCCTTTTGGGGAATCATGTTGCCTTCCTAGGCCGTGCATGGCCATTGGCCTGCTGTCATGGATGTTGAGCTTCCTAAGCTGAAACTTTACCCTCTGGTAAACTAACGTAACTATGGAAAATCACAATTTTTAATGGGAAAATTCACTATAAATGGCAATTTTCAATAGTTGTATGTTTACCAGAGGGTACTTCGGAAAAGTGACTCCTAAGAGCTCACTCGAGGCTTGGATCAAGAACAAAGAGCATGAACGGATTGCCCGTGAACCCAACATGTGCGTCAGCATCTCAGAGAGCCCCGGATTTTTTCGATGCGAAAGTTCGTCCGATTCGTTGGAAGATCATCGAAGTTGTTGCATAAAATGGATATGGGTTGAGGAAAATCCATATGATCAGATTTGGAAATATAGATATAGATATCCATCCAATCAGATTCAGGATGTAGATAGATATAGGCAATGCAAGCACCAAGATGAAGCATCAACAAGTAGAGGACACCCATTTCATTCCAGCTACATTTTTCATTCCAGCTACATTTTCGCAAAATCTTTGCCCCCAGCGAGCAAGTTACTTATTTTCCGACAGCACATTTTTCAATGAGGTGACCACGCTGCAAAACCGCATCCTCAAGGACACCACGGCTTGCCGTACAACGGCTCCGCTCGGAAAGTTACAAATCGGGGGGGGCCAAGGCATCAACATGGGTGACCCTTCGGAGGAGTCGACTTTCATGGTGGGAAATTGAAAAAGTTATCAGCTTGAAATGGTGTAGCCGCTGGCTGGAACAATGTGATTCATGTAGATTCATGATGATTCATGTAGTAACTTACCCTCTGGTAAACTGACATAACTATGGAAAATCACCATGTTTAATGGGTAAATCAACTATAAATGGCTATTTTCAATAGCAAACTGTTAAATTACCAGAGGGTAATATGGGTAATATGTAGCAGTTTGCAGCCACCAGATTCTTAGGTTGTTGTGGGGCTTTCTGTGCAGTGTCAACCTGGTTGAGGATCAAGGGTTACCCCAAGCAATGAGTTCGTCTGATGTCATGTCATGCAAAAATGGCATCAAGATGTATCAAGTCACAGCCTAGAGGGCAAGAACTTGCCACCACTTTCAACGTGACTGTCTTTTCACGGATGAAAATCACCAGATTGGGGGGTAGAAGGATAAACTGTTCATGAAAGATCCAAGCAAATAACAATACAATCATCAAAGATCCAAGCAAATATCAAAATAATATTTATATATATATATATTTATTTATTTATTTATGTATATAAGTAGAATTACAATCTTTGGCTTAGAGCCCCCCAAGCCCAAGCCATCAGGATCAGTTGGAGTGCACCATCAGTCACGGATTGCCTGGCTGCCTGGTTTGCGGCAATCGACTTTTCGTCCATTTCATGTGCCAAAAAAATGCAAATGCAATTGTCGCTATTGAAGCTGTATATCATCGAATATATATATATATATATATATATACATATATATATATACATATAATATATTTTAATATAGATAATGATAAAATAATAGATATGATGATAGAGATATATATATATATATATATATATAGTGTGTGTGTTTGATTCATTTGCAGTGTTTCAGTCGGTTAGGAGGTGGATTTAGATGATATCACATATGTTCAATGTGTGTATCCCAGCGGATGTGAACATCCTATAGTTATTTTGGGTTGATCTCCCATTAATATCCCATTTTTCCTAAGTAAACACATTTTTTTGATAATGCTGGCGTGGGGCTGCCCAACCTTCAGCTGATGGCTAAGAAAGCAATTCAACCCATGATTTTATGGCCATGTTTATTGGAGAGAAGTTTCCTATGTTCAGACCGTTGATGATAGACAGTTGCTGATATCCTTCTATTCACCAAAATCTTGCTGGTGAAAACATGTGAAAACCCACTGAGCCCCAGTATATCCATAAAATGCCCTTAGCGCGTGGTTTTTCACTCCCATTTTTGTTGGTCAAAATCCGTCAAAAATCCATTCTTTTTGAAGTTGGTTTGAATTTATAAACATCCAATGTTTGTAATGTCAAAATAATGTTCAAAAAACATGGTTGTGGGTGAATTCCATTTAGAAAAAAGAACTCCCAAGGTGTTTGGTCATCGAAAATGTGGAGAATGAGATGGATCCTATGTTAGATCCGGTGCTGGAAAAGGCCATTGTCATGAAGGCTGGGCCCCTGGGCTCTGTGACCGATCACCTACCCATGGCTTGAAAGTTAACCCCACTGCTGATGGAAAATCAAAGCGGCCCCTCTTTTTTTACCGGACATTGTGGGGAATCATCCCGCTTCATGGCTGTACGAGAGCTACTTTTCGGGCTGGTGAATTGTGATGAAATTCAGCCAGATGGAACACATTGCAAAACAATGAAAAAGTGATGTAAAACAACGTGATAAACATCCATTTTATGGATGGATGTACGCCGTGAAGCAGTGATTTATTGGGGATTTCAATGGGATGGAAAAGCATTAGAAATTGATAAAGATTCGAATGGATTTAAGCCATGAACCCATGGGATTTGACCGGTGAAACAGGGCTCAAAGCCATTAGTCCATAGGTAAATTATAGCCACAATTCTTTACATGTGGGTTTTCCATAAATGGATGCCCCAAAGGGATGGTGAATGGAAAATCCTAAACAAAAACTGATGATTTGGGGGTTCCCTATTGGAAACCTCCAAGTATCCTTCCTGAGTATCCTCTGGTAATTTAACAGTTTGCTATTGAAAATGACCATTTATAGTGGATTTACCCATTGAAAATGGTGATTTTCCATACTTATGTTAGTTTACCAGAGGGTAATTGTCCCTGCATCAGAGCCCTTTGAAACTTGCGACTTTCAATGGAATGGAAAACCATAAAAAATGGAGGGCCTTATCCGATTCAAGTTCAATCGATTTTTAAGAGTTGGATTGTGTTCTACTTTCTTTTCTGGGTGTTGCTATAAACCAAGACTAAACCTTTTTGTGGCTGGTGGTTTTACTAAAGATGTTGATTTACGGCTAAAGATTCTAAGTTTGATGGTTTCAAAAGATCCCAAGGGCCAATATTTCGGAGGTAATGGCTCTGGTTCTGAGGTAATGGCTCTGGTTCTACCAAGAATTTATCAGGGTTCGCTACATTTTTTGGCCACAGGTGCTTGGCGATGTCCACATGTTAGAACTGTTAGAAGATTCCCCCCACAACTTTTTATGTTGCACACACTTAGCATTTGCCTCAACAATCCAGTTGACAGCTATGAAAACTGATGTTGAGTTTGGTACCGTGAGATGTTGCATTCATGTTCTTCACCTTCAGCATCAAAAATCATCAATATCAAGTCATCATGAGGGTCATAGTCATCATCAGGACATACCAGGACGTATCAGGCGTACCATATGGTTTTGCGTTCCCCATATAGCAAAGAGCGTATGACATGTTGGAGATGCCTGAATTTATGGCGACAATCGGAAAACAAGTGCAACAACCTTAGGTCATGTCAAATTTTACAAGGATTTTCGAAAAATAGGACATGACTACAATCATCTAAGATCCCTAAATCATCATAAATCACCGTTTTTCAAAAACATAACTCTGGTGTTTTCATGTGTTTTCATCATTTTCCCCAAAAACATGCCATAAAATCTGGGTTTTTTCCACATCCGATCGAGGCAACCACCAAAAAGATGGTCATTCGAATTGGCGCCGCTCGGAAAAAACATGTGCTGTTTTTGGGAGGTGTTTAAGCATCTAGAACGGGGAGATATTGAGGATTAAAAGAATGGAATATATATATATATATATGTGTGTGTGTATGTTAATATGTAAATATATGTATATCAATAGTAATAGTAAAATGAATAGTAATATAAAACCAACATGTATGATCTTGAATATGTACGCCTGGTGAATACAAATGGCCCCACATCGTGACGTCACTAGAATGATGATGATTGTATTGGGGAATTATCCCCATAGCCGTATGATAGCAACTTTTTTCAGGCTGGTGAATTATGTTAAATTCAGCCAGATAGTACATCCAATTTACTGGACATACTGATATACGAGGGTGGGGATGTTAAAGTATGTGTGTATATATATATAATCATATGTAAATATAACCGGACTGAATTGACTAAGTTTATGTGTCGTATGTGTTGGTTGATTCATCATTTGGGGAATCGATTGGTGTTACTCTTTATGTTTCCCTCCGCCAAATCCCTAGTGCAGAGCTCAGTTTCTTGTTTTCATCTTGATGATTGAACTGTTGCCCTCCACATTTTTATGTCGCGACTTGGGAACATGACAATTTGACTCAGGACACCAACGTCGAGTATGACGAGCGCTTTTGCCTCTACATGACTTCCAGGTGCGGAGGGGACGGGAAGGACCGAAGGTACCCGGAATTTCTGGGTGCCGGTACCCGGCTCACATGATCAATGATTGTACATAAGGAGAATCATTAGATATATCATTGAGGGGTATATATATATACATGATTGTAAATGACTCGAAACTATATATCAATGACTGTTACCTATATATGTTTGCTTTCCAGTTTCAACCGTGTACGAAAAAAAACAGAATCCGCTGAAACAGGTGAGGCCTAAGAACGTTGAAATATCCATAGGTTTTGATCATTTCCATGTCAGATTGATGGCAGTACAATCTGCATAGAAAAAATCCTCGGGTATTGCATTTCTTGGTGGTTTACCCTCTGGTAATTTAACATAGCTATTGACAATGACCCAGTCGAAATAGTGGATTTACCCATCAAAAATGGTGGATCTTTCCAGTTCGTTACGTAAACGTTTACCGGAGGGTAACCCAAGATTGGTCGAAAGTCGCGGCATTTTGGTCATCTTTTTCGCTGGTTGCCAGTTGCCGAGGCTTCCCAATCCACACTTTAGCCCGGAGCTTTCAGCTAAGACCACCGCAGGAAAGCCAAGTCTTCAATCAGGGCCTCGTGGAGAAAACGACCCCTGGAATGATATCTGTTTGTAGTGCTCACTATCCCAAAATAACCCTATATATATGATATACATCCTAGAAAATAACATGTTCAAGTTGGTAAATTATTGTCAATTTATTCAGATGGCTGGTAAGCTGGGTCAACCAACTGGATAGATGCTCAACTTTCGTGCTCAGGTTTATTTTGGTTTTGGAAATGAAACTAGGCTTAGCTAAAGATTCAGTTTCTTGGATGTTTTTTTAGCCATGTAATTTGATCATTTTGATCTGATCAAGATGGCATAGATGTCCCAAATTTCCATTGGTTGACGAAAAAAGAGGAGTTTGAAGATTTGCCCTCTGGTTATGACTAACATAGCCATGGTATAGATGGCCCTAATCGAAATAGATGGTTTACCGAAATTAATTGCATGGTGATTTTCCATGGCAAACTGTTAGTCATAGCCAGATGGTACCCCAGAATAATAACAGGTTTCTATGATAGATGAGATTAATCTCCCGTTGGATGGGATGCAGGTGATGTGATGTTGAGATTTCCATCTCAGGTTCTGAAAAAAGTGGATTTAGCCATGGAAAATTGTGATTTTCCATACTTTTTTCCATAGTTATGTTAGTTTACCAGAGGATAACATTAATATATCCATTGATCAATGGGATTTTCAGGATCCAATTGATGGAGCTACATTAGTACCGTACCGTATTTCAGGCCAAAAAAAATGTGGGGACATTCCCTGAAATTTAGGCCTTTCAAAAAGGCCAAACATATATGGTAGGTACCTCGAATCAATCGGTTCCTGAAGATCTCCCATTGATTGATGTGGCCATCCGACACGACTTTCCTTGGGGCTCACCACAAGGAGTTGTCGCTTCATTTCAAAGTGCAGGGCATGTGAGATGCCCGTGGACACTGACCATTTTTTGGGGTGAAAAAATGACGACTGTGCTGTTGATACTCTGGTTGTACTTGCGATGCAAACCAGGAATGGTGAGAGCTTTAGGTGCCATGTCAAAAACCTGAAAAATGGCATCTGCCTCACTGCCCATCGAAGCTAAGAATCGCCAGAGTAAAGCAGTTTTCCATTCCCAACACAACCCTCCAGGCCCACTAGCTACCCAGAGAATTTGTAATTTATGAAAAATGAAAACTTCAAAGACATGAGGCTCGGGGGATTTTCGTGTCTGGGAATCCGTTTTCCTTCTTGCACATTTTTGCTTTGCAGGTTGCTTTCCATCATATCCGAATTCCACATATCACCCACCCACCTCTCTCAAAATCCAACATGAAGCCCCAAGCAAACCGTTTTTCCTGATCTTCCCCAAGTTACCAAAAATAATCATTCTCTGTGAGAATTCCGTGCAGATGTTTAGGTCATCGACTTCACCGTAACCTTGCGAGGAGCGCCCGTCTGGGGAATTCCTGCCACATGATGAGCTCAAAATGATGATAGCAACCGCAAAGATTGGGGATGGGTGTTTACTCCAAAGAATCTCTTAGAATGACCTATTTCTGTGTGGGTTGAGTAGTAATTATATTTGTGATTTGCGATGATTCACGTGATGAACATCGCCGACTATTGCAGTTCTGCTTCGGGCGTCGTTGGCACTAATTGGTGAGAAGCATTTAGTCAGCGCATGTCAGCGCACGGTGATATTCATGAAAATCCAAGTGAAGGAAAAAAACATGTATCCTTGATCCATTGTATAATCTTTCCTAAGTTAAACACACAGGATGCGGAAAACCCTGGAAAATCCATGGTTTCCCGTTCCGGACAATGATCGACCTGGTGGTTTTTCTACATCTTAGGGTAACTCAGTAACTCCGGCTTCGATCCCATAGCTTCCGACCATCGAAGCAGGCTTGGAGCAGCAATTGTATCAACCTCAGTGATGGGGGTGTTTCACGGCGCCAAGTATACGGGATCAACTCGCCACATCTGGTTGGTGCTTTGGAACATTTGGATTATTTTTCCATTCAGTTGGGAATGTCATTATCCCAAATATATGGTTCTTATGTGGTCTTTATGGTTTATATAATATGGTTTATATGGAACATCTTGGGAATCATCATCCCAACTGACTTTCACTCCATGATTTTTCAGAGGGGTAGGTCAACCACCAACCAGCTGTAAACCCGGTAATTTACCCATGGTTTATCCATGGGTTCAGGCTTGGACGGGTGTTGAATATGGAGCAGAAAGCCCTGGAAGAGATGTTGGTGGCCCTTAAGGTCTGGCTGATGCTTGGTGTTAACATGTGTTAACCATCAAAATCTGGGAATTACCCTTTGGTAAAACTCACATAGCTATGGAAAATCACCATGTTTCATAGGTAATTCAACTATGCTCATGGCAATTTTCAATAGCAAACTGTTAAATTTCCGGATAGTTTTTTTTTTGGGGGGGGTATTTAACATTGATTTAACATTGATTTAACCATATCGAATCATTAAAGGCCGCGATTTGATGATTTTTTCAGTTTTCAAAGCATCAAGGTCTGGGATTGAGCCAGCAAAGCTGCGATAAAATCATCGCAGCCAGGAGTCCTATGATCAAATAAAAAGGAACTGCTAACTGATCAGAAAATTTGATCATATGAAAATTCAGGAACTACTTTGATAAAGCCCAAAAAAACAAGCCAGAACTGCCATACTCATTGTGATTTTACCAGAAATTGCTAGCAAAAAGACCGTCCAACGGTGGTTTACCGCATTCGAAATCATGAACCGCGGACTGGATCACGTTTTGTTGGGGATCTTGATGGAGATTACATGGAGATCACTAAGTTGACAAGACACCCAAATTGTCTTTCCAGAATTCCAAACGTTCTCATGTAGCAACCATGAAGACACAGATTATCATGATGTTCCTCCTCAAAAGGATCATTCAATAAATGAATTGGATAACAATGCCCCGTTTTCGGGCAAACCGATCAGATTGTTAGCCGCTAGCCTCTGATGAAATCTGAATATCAAGTCCTCCAAAGCCCCAAATGTTCCAAACTAAAAATACAGATATCTCCCAGCATATGCGACAATATAATATTCGCGAGATCCCCTGAATCATCCCCTTATGTTTCCATGTCATTCTCTTCCCGTTTTTTAATATCCCGTTTATGTCAGAGAAACGCCATCGGAAGGAAGACGCCACCAACAACACCAAAGCCTTGCAAGCGCTGGTGCCTTAGAAATCTGGAAGGATTTTCCGGCAAAGCCATTTAGATTTGATGATGATGTCCGTTTATTGTTAGGTTTACCACATGGTCTCATTGTATGTGTGAGTGCAGCCTAACGACGATGCTCGAAACATGCTGAGGTTGGGACAGCTGCTGTTGGTTGGGGCCTAAGTTTTTTTCATCACCTGCATTGACACCAAAATAGGGCCCTGGTAACATTGACTTTGCTGTTATTTCCAATGGAAGCCATGTCACGAGGTCCAAATTTAAAGCCCTTGAACTTTCACAGTTTGGTTGCATGATTTTACCAAAGGTTCAAGTTTTCGCTCGCCAACCCCTGTTTTGATTTGGATTGATGTTTGTTTCGGTTGTGGATTCATGTTGGCATCGTACGACCGCCAGGAACGCTTGTCGAGTTCCAAGGGAAACCTTCTGGACCGGAAAACGTGCGCCACAAACCCTGGACGACCATGGACCATGGTCCACAGTCCGCCTATACTGTCAACAATCATGCGGTTATGTGTGTTTTCCTATTTTTTTTGGCTGGGCACTGGAGTTGGTCTGATGATTGAAAGAAAATCCTCAATTTATTTTAGTTTAGCGCGTTACGTTGCCAGGTTCCCATTTTTCCCATGATTGTCCCACTATTTTTACCTATGTTCCCAACATTGCCCCACATGTTCCCACATCCTTCAAGATGTTTTGCCATAGAATTCCCAAAATTGTCATGTTCCCAAGATTTTCCAAGATTTCTCCAGGATTTGTTCCTCAAATTTATATCGACATTGTCGCATGCAGGACGACCAGGAATTGATTGAGGTGCTCGCCAACACCAAGGCGAAGGCGAAGGAGGCCACTGGTGGAGTTTGACCCATGCTTGGGGGGGATTAAAACTATGCTATCCCCCCATAGGGCTTTGGGCTTTTAACCATGAAACATAGGGGAAATATGAATATGATGTTTAAAAGGGTGTTAAAATAGGTGATCTTTGTAGAGGTTTTCTTAACCATCAAGAAGAGGTTGATTGTGATAGCCCGTTTTTAGGGGTTGTACATATCATACCCAATAAAGATAGAACACATATTTATCGCAGCATTATGTCTATGTAAAAAATAGTGGGGCCCTCTGGTAAAACAGGTTGCGCTCTGATGACGATCGTCAGATGACTTTCAAATTCTTCAAAAGGGCTGAAAACATAATATTTGAATAGTCACATGGTTAACACCCTTATTATAAACATCATATTTCCCCTATGTTTCATGGTTAAAAACCCTATCTATGGGCTGAAAACACTCATGGGATGGTGTGCCTATTTTCCATCATTCTGTTGATCAGAGGTTGAAGGTGATGTTCCCTTCATTATCTTCGGGTGGTATGAGGACCATTTAACAACATCGACCTTTAACAAGCAGTATGCTTAACCCGCCCTATGTGTGTTTTATTGATGATGATTCTCATTTCTTGTTTTGTGGGCTTGGGGTCCAAATTGCTTTGAGACCATATTTGACTCAAAAACTCGAGCAGTTGGTAGATGATTCATTCAGAGATCATTAGTTGATGACATGAGCTGCTTCACGTGTCACACAACATGTCCCACGGCTCTTGAAAAGGTGGAAGGCAAGTTGGATGAGGCTCGACAAAGGCCGGGTTGGGGCCAACTTTTGAAGTGTATCTCCGGTACATCCCCATCTTGGTAAGGGAAGAATCTCAAAATCGTGGAAATCTCTGTTGAAGTTGCCTCATCCTGACCTCTCAGCTGGAACCTCCGTCAAGACAGATGCCCTGAGTTAAGTTTACATAGTTTACATAGCGATAAAAAGCAAAACTACCATACATGTCCCAAGGAAAAAATGTCTAAATGATGGGTTCTCCATATTTCTCCATAACTATGGTAATTTAAGGCCTAGTTTTTGCATTTCTTTGGTTCGTTCAGGTGCAGAACACAACGGAACTCCGCCCCGCGGGTGATTTTGCCAACGCTTTCCAGGACTTTGGAAATCGATGAAAAGAGAGAGCAGTTGGAGTCTTAGTTGGTCAAGCCGCGGGGAGTTCATTGGTTGCTTATGTTGTTTTTTTCCAGTGAAATGCTAGAGCAAAACTATAGTTACTATAGTTTTTACATGGTTTTTACCATGAAACACTGTGTTGTAAAAACTTTTAAAATGGTTCTTCCAAAAAAATCGGGAGTAGTTAGCTATGGCTGTCATAGCTCGGAGATATCCAGTGTCATCCGGAAATTCTACAAAATCCGATGAAGAATCAATTTCATATTCTCCTGGAGAGTTTCTGGGACAGGATGTAGAGAATGAGAAAATTCTCTGAGACACAATGAGAGAGTTGCCAACAATGATCGTTCTAGCTATTCAAAAACAGCCTGGCTGCCCAGCTCATATTTAGGGCCGTCAAGACTCAAGACTCACTAAAGATTTAATTGTACAAAAGAAAATTGCGCGCAGTCCCATTCCAATTGATGTTTGATGTTGATTGCAGTGACTGTTGGTTGATGTCATTCCCGTTCTCATTTGCCCAGACAGATGGTCCATTTGTTGAGGTCGATCTTTAACAAAGTGCAGGCTTGAAAACCCCTAATCAAACTGATATGGCTCTTGTTTATTGATCCAATGATCCTTGACATTTGACATACATGTGAGTTACCCTCTGGTTATGACTAACAGTTTGCCATGGTATAGATAGCCCTAATCGAAATAGATGATTTTCCCAGCTAGAAACCTCCATTTATGGTTGGGATTTTCCAGTTCGCTATGTTAGTCATAACCAGAGGGTATACAATGTGAGGCCCCCGTTCGATAGCTAAGTTGTTTTATAACTCCAATAACTATGGTTTATGGTACTTATAACTATAGTTACTGGGGCTTATAAACCAACAAACATCACTGGGGGGCCTCACATTATACATATGAGCCTCTTATGAAAGTCCCTGTTTATACCTTTGAAACGCGAAACACATTTTTTCGACGTCCAATTCGCCAGGTTCCGGTCAGTGGCCACCCGAGGGAGTTTGATGCGCCTTGCAATGCCGAGGGCGGAGTTTGGCTCTGGATTTTCCTCGGTTTTCCCAGGAATTGGTGGTTTCACCAATGGCCATGCTGGCCAGGAACCGATTGAGGACGGAGGTACCGATTGCATATATATATATATAAGGCCCAAATTTCAGGGGATATCCCCAAAAAATATGGCCTGAAATATGGTAGTAACGTACCTCCAATTTAGGATCCTGAGATTCCCATTGAGAATACCATTTCTTTGGATGAAGTACCATCTGGTTATTTAACATGGAAAGATCCACCCATTTTAAAGTTTGGTAAACCATCTATTTCTATGGGCCATCAATACCATGGCAAACTGTTAAATAACCAGAGGGTATGTGACCTCAACGTCACTGGAATGATGGTAGTGTGGGGGAATCATCCCTCAATGATCTAAATGGCTGTATGATAAGAACTATTTTCGGGCTTGGTGAATCACCATCATTCAGCCAGATCTATATGTGATTATATGATATTACATGACCATTTAACTAGTAGAACTGCATTTGAGTTGATATATGAGTAGTGATGGTAATCAAAAGGCATTCATATTATGAAAAATTGTGATTGGTGATATTTCGGAGGCAACCGAATGGATAACCAGCAGTTTTTTTGCATGGTATCAATGATTGGGAATGGATAATTTCCAGTTTTCCTAAGATTAGAAGCATGATAACAGTGCAGGAAAACCTGCCAGTTTTACAAAATGTTGGCTTCCTGTAGTTTTCCCCAATGACTAGTACTAGCAGGAAATCGATGAGAATGGAATTGTAGTTGGGTATTAATTACGTTGATTCTTTGGTCATTATGATTTCAAGGGCCCCCCCAGGAATGTTTTTTTTTTTTTTGTTTGGGCCGAGAAAAACAGCAAAAACTGCGAACAAAGAAACGCTGGAGAACTTCGTGGTTTCCTAAGGGATACTTAGCTGGGCAAGCCGGGCCCCAACCCTCGATATGGGGAAAACATCATCAAACTACCAGCACATTCTGGAAACATGATGTGTTTGGGAGTTTTTAGTACCCCCCCAAAAAACATGATGTGTATTTTGGGAGTTGAAACTTGATACCACCATTTTGGAAGTATGCTACCCATTTTTGTTGAATATCTTTTTGGGGGTTGCTATAGAATCGAGTATAGGAGGCGACCTCGGGCGATGGGAGGGCTTTTCCCTGAACTTTCGACGATTCGAGATCGTTGCCGAGGTATTTCAATATGTCGGCATCTCAGCTATTGAGACACCATGGTTGAAGTGGTTGAAGGTGAAATTTCAAAGAACCTCCTTATGTTTATCGCAAGACACCCTGGTTTCCCGATCTTACCTCGTTCAATCCATGGTTTTAATGCGTTGGTTTTGCTGCTAACGGATGGTCCAGCAGATCAGCAAAAGATTGTTTTTGTCAGAAATCCCCTGGGGGTTGCTGAAAATTATCGAATACCCTCTACTAATTTGACATACCCTCTGGTAAACTAACATAACTATGGAACATCTCTATTTTTAATGGGTAAATCAACTATAAATAGCCATGTTCAATAGTTTTTTGTATGTTTACTAGAGGGTACTCTCTGGTAATTTGACATAGTGACATAGAAAACCCACAATTTTCAGGGTGAATCATTGAAGGAAAAGGATCGAAATGGGCCATCTATGGCTTTTGGAGCTTCACATCACACACAAGGTGACCCCAACAGAAGTTGGTTCAACAAGATGAACGGAAAGATTGTGTATGGTAGCTGTAATGTTGTATATGTATATATATATACATTATTGTTGTGTATATATATATGTGTGTGTATTACATTATTATACATTTTTTTATGTTATGTTGTGTTATATTATGTTTATATTATGTGTTTAATCATATTATAGCATCGTATATTCTATTATCGTTTTATAATATTATATTATAGCATATTGTTTTACATTATATTAAATATATACATATAGTTTATGATAACTCAGGGTGTATATCAACCAATAAAACCGACCAATGACTAGATTTACTAGGGTGTATGGCGATAACAAAACTTGTCAAAGTTACCTTCCTTTAAGCTCTCGATGTGGAAACGATCCACTATGTGGAGAGTTCCTGGGCACAGGACAGACATGGTGCTGGTCACCAATCCGATTACACTGCAGCCTCCAGCTCAGTGGCAGATGGGAGTGGCCACAGCTATGAATGGAATTTTTTGTGCCTTTTCGTCGGTCATGGAAGAATTCTTTATGGGGGTTCCATTCGAATTCTCCTATGTTGAGAACCACTAGGGGGAAATGATGGGATAGTTGTATATGATCATGGGAGAATTAGAGTGAAACCATCACGGAAAAGTTTGTTTATAAAATTGAGGTTGCCCCTATTGTGTGATTATGCCAAATGGCGCATGGTGGGTTCATGATTTTTTGCAGAGTTGGCCGCAGAAACTTAAGATTCGCAGAATTGAGATAAAGGATTTTTGTGCCGGAAAACCTTGCTTGATCAGCAAGGGTGTCCAATGTGTCCTTAAACCAGTCCAGTTAAAGGATTCAGATTTAGGTTTGAAGTTGAATTGTTAAGCACGCTAAGCTGAAACAGGTGGGCCAAAAATTGTTGAAATATGAAATTCTACATGGATCACTGGGATGTGTGAATGTCCCCAAGATCAATGGTGTTGAAGAAATATTGTTTTTCATGGTGTCCAAGAGCCTGGATTTTTTTTCACCCATACATCCATTCTGTTTCTTCACCATTGGGGCTGATTAGTAGTTTTTACTCTCTAAAACTGAATCCTTTCAGCATGTGGTCCTGTAGCAGTTGGGGTATGTTATTTTTAGCCCCTATTAATTTGGATACCCTCTGGTAAACTAACATGGCTATGGAAAATCACAACTTCTAATAGGTAAATCAATTATAAGTGGGCCATTTTCCATTGCTATGTTTAACTACCAGAGGGTATATATATATATATACACGTGTGTGTGATAAAACTCCTTTAACTATGACAAGCTATCCCCCTTGTAACTGGGAACTTCGGCCCCAAATCTGGTTTCAACCATGTCTTAATTCGAAGGAACAGAAGAATCATACCAGGTACCCCACTCAGCTGGGAATTCAAGGGAAAGGCTCTACAAAACCACGGTTCTTCCATGGTTCTTCCCATGGTTCCCATGGATTCCAGTGATTTTGGTCAGGCCCAGTGGGTGGATGTACAGCTGTTCCCTGACCCAATTCCTGGAGCAGTCCGGCTCTCTGTCACTGGTGATGGCCTACCTGGTGATACTTCATGGGTAAATCTACTATAAACTAAACTAACATAACTAGCTTTTTGTATGTTTACCAGAGGGTAACCCATTTGGATCGGTGGGATCAAATGAATCTCAAATGGTGCAGTGACCTGATGAGAGAGACTTGCTTTGGGGGAGATCTGAAGTTTTCAGAAACTTCGATTCTGAGACAAAGCTACTGAGAGTTGGGAAGCTAGTTCAGCTAGTTGTTGAGTTTGGCATTTTGTAGCGCAATGCTTGTTTAAAAAAGCCGATTTCACCGAAGAAAATCGAAATCGTAGGCCAAGCGCTCATTTGCCGTAGAATATGATATATAATCTCATATTGCCCTTTTTATTTGGTCATCGACATTAGAGTGTTTAGCCCCAATCTGTGCCAACAATGTGTGATTTCCACTTCTGGGATGGTCCAGAGATGTCGTCCAAATTCTGCCAGGTTTGACTACTCTGTGAAGCATTCAGATAAGGTTCAACCCACGTGTGGGGCCTGAGGAGACGTAGGAAAGCCGCTTCGGAAAGTCTTTTTTTTCGTCGTTCCAACGATGAATTGGAAGAATTGGAGGGGACGCATCCATCATTGATAAACCTGCTGGTTGGTGGTTTGGAACATTTTTGATTTTTCCATATGTTGGGAATGTCATCATCCCAACTGACGAACTCATATTTTTCAGAGGGGTAGGTCAACCACCAACCAGCCTGGATTTGCTGGTGATTTTGTGGATTTTCCCATTGGTTAATCCACCATTTGGGGACCCTTAAGCAAATCCGAAAAAGAAACAAATTATCCCGGCAAGAGACCCCAAACAGTGTGGGTGGAGTAAAAACATCATGTATTATAATGTTGTTGATGATGTTAATGTTGATGATGGTGTTGATGGTGATGGTGATGTTGATGATGATGGTGATGATGGTGACGATAGTGATGATGAAGATGATGATCATGATGATGATGATGATGAAGAAAAAGATGATGATGATCATCATCATCAACATCATGATGGTGATGATGATGATCATGATCATCATGATGATCATGATGACCATGATGATCATGATGATCATGATGATCATGATGATCATGGTGGTCATGATGGTTATGATGATCATGATCATGATCATGATTATCATGATTATCATGATTATCATGACGACGATGACGATGACGGTTGTGATGTTGATGGTGATGGTGGTGATGATGATGGGGATGGTGATGATGATGGTGATGATGATGGTGATGGTGATGGTGATGATGATGATGATGATCATAATGGTGATGATGATGATCATGATGATGATCATGATGATGATGATGATGATGATGATGATGTTGAGGAGGAGGAAGAGGATGAAGAGGATGAAAAGGATGAAGAGGATGAAGTTGAGGAGGAAGACCGATCCCAAGACCGGGAAGCACATTTTGTGCGAGCGTGCGCAGTCGAAATGCATATGGACATGTCACAAGAGCAATTTTGTGTGGAAATTTAAAGGAAAAGTGCCGCATGCTTATCCCCAGGAAACTACGATATTTCCACACTGTTTGGGGAAATATCGTAGTTTCCTGAAGTTTCCTGCGCATGGATTGTATAGTTAGCTGGCATCATCGGCAGGAAATACAGGGATCTAAATGGATAACACCCATGGTTTCCTACCGATTTCCCCTAAAAAAATCACAGGGAAAACATCGTGAAACTCTTGGGGTTCTGGCGCCCCATTCAGCAACGAGGCTCCATCCAAAACTCCCCAGGTCCAAGAGGGTCGACAAGATCATCGACTTTTTGACCTACCAGGCGGATAAATCCATGGATGTTTGGGATATATCACCAACATATGGCATATTATGATGTGGATGGATTGAAAATGAGGGATTCTTACAAAAAAGGCGATGTTACTAACAGTGAAGATGATGAATCAGTGGATTTTGCCCCCCTAAAACCAATGTCCTAGCTTTGCAAGCCATCCAACCCAGTGCTTCGTTCTCACCATAAAAGTTGCGCCATAACTCATGATATTCCCCCATTTTTGTTTAGCTCTCTAGCCATGGGGGGTACTCCTCCCAATTTACTATATGGTCATCTAATATTGGCGGAAATGATATGTTTAACCATATTTTTTCAGATATGGAGAGAAAGCCACTTGGAGATTACATGACATGCCAGCTGCCCAAACTTTAGAACCCAACAAGTTGGAAGATGTTTATCCGAAAAGAGGTTCAGAGTGGTTGGATGTGAAAGGATACTCAGAAATCATTTTTTTGGGATGCTTTACGAACGTCAATTGAGTTTTTTCAGTGACCCTTTTGCTGCAGCAAAAGAATCGGACCCTGCTGATAGTAATGCAAGTCTGATTTGATTCCCATTAATTCTCATATCTTTCAGAGGTTTTTCGGGCACCAATCTGACCCATCACCGCAAGACATAAAAGGGTTTGTTTGAAAAGATGGTACCTCTAAATCCATTGGTTTATCGTTATTTTACCTCTTAAAACAAGTATTTTGGGGTATATCCCAAATTCAGGTTCACACCCATATATATATATAATCATACAATTCTCCATGGATTGGTTTCAGGGAAAATCTACAGGAAACCTTACTGTTTACCTCCGCGTTCGTCTGAAAATAGGGCACCTCTAAATCAGACAACAGGTTGATTGTCCACACGTAACGAATAAGACTCATCCCAGTGAGCTCGCGACGCCTCCTTTGAAATTATCGTTCACAAATTAGTTACCCTCTGGTTATTTAACATAGCCATGGAAAATGGCCCATTTATAGATGGTTTACCTGGGTTTACCTATTAAAAATGGTGATTTTCCATGGCTATGTTAAATAACCAGATGGTAATCGTAAATAAACCCTGAAAATCAGCAATGTTTAATGGAAACTAATCTTCCAAATCCTATTTGGCAGGGTCTATGTTAATTTACCAGGGGGTAGTTAATCATCAATTTCCCCATGAAAAGTGCCTTTTGGGTGTAAAAAAAAAATCTATTTTCAGACAGCCCCGTAGGTCTATCGCTACATGAATCGTGGTTTGTTCGAGAGGGACAAGATGATGTTCAAGCCTTTGGGCCTTAGATGCTGGGGAAGATGGCAGTTTTTTCACGGCGAAGGTCACGAGTTGATGATTTTACTGATTTTTCAACATCAAAGATGAGTTTTTTCCATCAAAATCTTGGCTTAAACTAGGGAGAATTGATATTTCACATCATTTAGCACCGGAAAATCCCGAAATAAGAGGTCAATCATTGAACGAATCGGGCCATCTATACCATACGTTAAATTGCCAGGTGGTATCATTTCTTGGTGACGTTTTGGCACTGTAGCTTCCAACGGTTTGGGTGGCACTCTAGGTCATTGCTCCTTGTAGCCCCACGATTTGTCAGTAATTATTTCACTGCCACATTTTGGTGTTTCATTCAGGTTTCTATATTGCTTGCCCCATATTTGTTTGGCGTGCATGTGTGTGTGTGTGGGGTGTTCGTTATATCCCCAGTTCAGAAATAAAACACCGCACCTGTTTCATTCTGTTTCTTACTTCCTCAAATCCAAAATGTCTCAAAAAGAAACATTTCAATTCATCATTTTTGTAGATGTTCTAATTTATTGGTTCCTATATGTTCCTATCCATCTTGTTGATAACTTTAGCCATTCCCCAGACTTGGTGCGAAAATATACAGATGTTACCCCTCGATCTTTGGAAAAAAAGTGGTTTCAATCCCTCTGAAATTTCAAATTAGATAGGAAACTGTTCAGGGTTTCATGCAGTTTTTTCATGCGTTTTCCCTGAAATTGGAACCGAGGCTGATGGTGGCCCTCAAAATCTCAGTGGTGAATGGGGACCTGCTCCTCGCCTTCATAAAAATGGTGATCAGTTGACCCTGGTTGTTGTTTATAGTTTATGTTGACATATATATATATATAATTTATATATATACATGTATATTATTGTATATTTTTCTATACATATATGTATATATATACACATGTATATTTACATGTGTATTTACATGTGTATTGTAATTGATAACTGATGGTTGGTTGGTGGTTGATCCTTGCAAAACTCCTGGAGAAAAAAAACGGTTGTGTCAAAATCGTTCTTTGAACTTCTCAGTGCTTGCCTTCTTGCCGGACTTCCATGTGGGGTTTAGAAGATGATGTAGTCTGCCTGACGTGGTGTTACATTTTAAGACCGTGCCCTCTACACAGCATGACATTCTGGGGTTTATCCCTCAAGATGTGGTAGTTTACATGACATACGAACATACCGGGAGGTTGCAGTCGACGTGACATGACAGTACTTTTGACAGTCTGATAGCATGCATATACATGATATCTTTTGCGACTCTGTGGCTGTTGACAAATAAGAAATCATTTTTCAGCATGTGGTACTGTAGTTTGCATGAAATAGCATTGGAGTTTGCTGTTCTGCATTTTTGGGGGTTTGCTATTATGGGGATTTAACATGGTTCAACCATTATTCAAAAATAGGAGGATGTCTGATAGATGATGGTTGGCTGGTGCTGTTGGTTGATGATTATGTGGGTGTTACTATTTGAGTGATTGGTGGTTCTGAACTGGCACGTGAACTGGGAAGCCTCATGAACGGATCCGCTATGATCTGAGGATGTGAGCAAGAAGAAATGGGGGAATATGATGGATTATAGTTGGATAAGGCAACCCACAAGGCCACCATGTGCCACAAGATTCAAGGGGCATATACTTTCCCGAAGTCTCACGTTTCTGTTGAAAATGGTGGTTTAGAAATCGTGGATTTTTTGATGAACATATCATTCACCAAATCAAAGGTCAAATAGTGTGGTTTTGTGCTTCAACTTGGATGGATTGATCATGTTGATCATGAATCATATCAATAAATTGAACAATCTCTTTGAAAAAAACTCTGAAATATCTATGGAATCTCTTTAATTGTGGTTTTCCCCAAAAAATGAATACCCTCCGGTAAACTAACATAACTATGGAAAATCACCATTGTCAATGGATAAATCCACTATAAATGGCCATTTTCAATAGCTACGTTAAATTACCAGAGGGTATATTGCTTGCCTCATATTTGTTTACCATAGTTTACCAGAGGGTATCAATAAATTGAACAATCTCTATGCCAGAAAAAACTCTGAAATATCTATGGAATCTCTTTATTGTGTTTCCCCCCAAAAAATGAATACCCTCTGGTAAACAGCAACATAACTATGGAAAATCACCATTTTTAATGGGTAAACCATCTATAAATGGGCCATCTATACCATGGCTATGTTAAATAACCAGAGGGTAAACATGTCATCCCACATTGTTTTCAGCGGCTCCCCGGTCGCCGAGCCAGGACGAATGAAGATGTGATGATCTTCCTGAAGGTATCGGCTTACGATTTTTAAGCCATCGTTAAATACATCGAAATGGAGGTTTTTACACATAGAAACATGGAGCTATAACATATATAAAATGGAAAACCATCTGTAAAATAGAATGGACATCTATAAATGCTAGGATCTTCCAGCAAACCATGAATGGTAGGATTTTTTTTAAACAAAAACAATGTTTGATGATGTGGAGTGCACCTAATCATAAACCAGGCTTTTGAAAAACGCTTTGGACGAGTTGATGTCTGGTAAAATACAGGTGATATGAGCCTTTTTCACCACCAGGACGGTGATGCCCTGCAAGAATAGATGGATATAGATGGTTAAGATCCGCCTGTATAAACCTTATCTTTGGTAGTGAATATGGCAGTGTGTCAAAACCAATAGTACCCCTTCTGTTCACATCAAAATAGCTGGGATTTATGGATGTTCATCCCCCTAAAAATGGTATTAATAGGTATTGATCCATACCCATATATGTTAATATGCCCGAGATGAACTTTTTTTAGGAGATCACTCCCCTTAGTTAGGATGCGTGTTGAATATCCATGATCAGGATTGAGATTTTCAGCATGACATGGCAGCCTGGCATGGTGAGCTTCAGCAGACTCCCATTGGCACCATCCCCAAGTCATCAGCATGATGGTTGCTATGGTTCAAAATGCCATCCCCAGCCATTGATGATAGGTTTATTTTATGGTCTATGGGTCACAGGGTCACAGGGTCACAGGAAACCCGGGAAAATCGCTGGGAAAATCGGCTGGCCTTGTGGATCTGAGGGATCTGAGATTCCCACCAGGCAGGCGGGTCTCTGGACAAGAACCAGGAACGAAGTTGTCCTTTCAGCAAATGGATGAGTGAGAAGGCTGAAGTTGGGATATGGCGGATATGACGGATATGGCATGGATCGGGTTGGAATTTGAGGAGCTGTAGATTGCACCCCCAAGTCTTTGGAAACTTGAAACCTTGGTTTTCGTGTGGGATTTGTTGATGTGTACCCTCTGGTAATTTAACATAGCTATTGAAAATGACCATTTATAGTGAGTTTTCCCATTGAAAATGGTGATTTTCCATAGTTTTTTGTATGTTTACCAGAGGGTACCTAGTGGGGTGGATGTTTTTGATATCGAGGAAATCGAAGGTCCCAGGGAGTAGCAGCTATTGGCCAGCCTTGAGGCTGAAAACATCATCAACTGGTTGGGATGGCGATCTCCAATGATTCAGAATCAGATTACCCGGCCTGGTAAACATGCAAAAAACTATGGAAAATCACAATTTTTAATGGGAAAATCCACTATTTCTATGGCAATGTTCAATAGCTATGTTAGTTACAGATGGTACTGGGAAAAAATGTCAAAAAGAAGTACCGCTGGCTGGGTAAGTTTGTTTCAATGTGTCAATCATTCTCTTGAGTCCCAGACTTTGTTGAAGGGAACATGTTAGTCCGAATGCCTATTGTCATGATGATAAAGGCAAATAAAGACAATGGTAAGCCCTTTATTTTTGTCTGAAGGATTGTGATAAAAACTATGGTAACTATGGTCTCCTAAGATGTTTTTTACATGTTTTTCTTACAGCAAACCATTGATTTTCCAAGTTACCACCAGCAATCAAGAAAACCATCTTTCAGGTTCGGATCAGCCAGAGGGGAGTTTCCAAAAATGACTCAACACCTCAGGTTGGTGATTGACGACACTCAACATACACAATTTAAATAGCTTATATATGATGACTTTTACAAGCTGGGTGATGACCTATGAAATATATGATGACCTATATCATAAGTCATTATAATTCACCCAGCTTATATTGAGTTAAATAGCTACCATGACTGAAAGCTACAATGTTACAACACCTGACCCCCACAGGTCTGGCTGAATGCCATCCAGTTGACGAGACATAGCTTCGGCCGCTGCCCCGATCAGTGATACACAGCGATTTTCGGGTGTGGGCATACGGTGAATGGTTGCGAAATCCTGCACCACCTTGGATGGTTAAACCCCTATAAATGGGATAAACCATCTATCAACTGGTGCAGGATTTCGCTGGCCCATCCACCGTATCAATGACCATAGTCATGTTTGGAGGTTTTCAAAGTTATGGGTACCCCAAACCATCCTAAAGTTTAATGTATGACCATGACTGTATTGGAAACTATGATGCCTTGGGGGGGGCCATTTACACAAACCATCATTTGCGCCAATGAAAAAAATACCATTATATGATAGTGCAATGTAAATGCCATGTATCTGTGGGCGTTTGGCCATAGAAAACATCAATTACACCATTGTTTTTTTATGCTGAATACCATATATATATTTGCGTGACTTGTCTCACAACGCCATGTTTCTCGGTTTGTCATGTTGGAAGAAGATTCCGATGTTGGGGGCTGAGAAGTCTCCGGAAACCAGGAATCCCAGGAATCCCCAGAGATCCCCAGAGATCAAAAACCAGCTGAGGATATCACTGGCCCATCAAAATCCAGAAAGATCCATATGATGTTTGTTGCATATGTGGGTTGATTCAATTATTGCAGCAAAGCCAATAATAAACCATCCTCGCAACCTCCCATTTGAGGTCAAAAAAACGCACCATTACTAGGGCTATGTCCAAATTCATAAACCTTGAATTATTAGGGCTTGTTTCTTTTGGCGTCAGGATGATCAAGATGAACATAGATTAAGCATTTAAAACCATTCTCAAAGCCATTAAATGCCATGAACATAGTATTAGCACCATGTTTTTATCCCTCTGGGGATGGTTTATGGCGGCTAAAATTTATAAACATCGTTCCCAGCGCCGCAAGGTCGAGAGCAAGTCCCTGTCTTCAAAGACCTCACAGATCACCTTGCAAGGCAGAGAAGAACTGCATGGCTCGGCTCGTGCGGTCTGACTATATTGGTTTCCGGTTTTGAAGCACCAAAGCACATGAACAAATAAATAAATAGGTCAGTAAATAAATAAATAAATAAGTAAGTAGTAAGTAAGTAAATAAATGAATAAGTAAAATAAAAAATAGACCATAATAAGCATACCGCAAAGAATGTCGGGGATCCTATGGATCCTATCCTTTAACAATGTGGTACCATCCCACACAGAAAAAGCGAATTTCCTGTTGCCCACATGCAGCCCCAAGCTCGGTCCAACAGGCCGCATAAGACCTGTAGGTTGGAGTTGGAGGAACTTGAGGCATTTTGGGGCTCTAGGTTGGCAACCTACAGCACTTAAAAGCAACCATGGGGTCTTGAAACACCAGGACTGGAGGGAACTTGAGGCATTTTGGGGCTCTAGGTTGGCAACCTACAGCACTTAAAAGCAACCATGGGGTCTTGAAACACCAGGGTTGGAGGGTACTTGAGGCATTTTGGGGCTCTAGGTTGGCAACCTACAGCACTTAAAAGCAACCATGGGGTCTTGAAACACCAGGACTGGAGGGTACTTGAGGCATTTTGGGGCTCTAGGTTGGC
>Ga0126342_10004573_pt1 | contig 23725 bp, 22 predicted proteins | sample Cyp1metagenome_FD_92528 | JGI IMG/M metagenome (GOLD analysis project Ga0126342, IMG submission 92528) | Coral microbial communities from Lord Howe Island, Old Settlement Bay, Australia - Cyphastrea 1 metagenome | ecosystem: Host-associated > Invertebrates > Cnidaria > Coral ...
AAGACCGCCCAAGACCGCCCAGACCGCCCAAGACCAACTTCCACATGACTGAACCAACAGATCTGAGTCAGCACATGCAACACCTCGTTTAAACTGTTCCTGACGAACAAAACACATTCAATCAGCAAAAGATTTGTTTCTGTTGTTCACTGGCAAATGGTGAGATGCTTGACAAAACTTAAGGCTGGTCAACAAAGCGGGCAAGGCCATCACTTCTACGTGGTTTTCCTAAAAAAGGGTGACTTTTGTGTCTCCTGAGGGTCATTATCCAACGGTGATCCTTGTTGACCCTTGCGCCAACAGAAGTGACCACTTCTCCCGTGGCGTCCTTGACCCAGCTGTGGGAGCTGAAAATTTGTACCAAAGCCTGGAGCTGAATTGAGAGAATGCTGCTTCGGGATAACCGTTCATCGTCGGATACTACTTAAACCGAATTTTCAAACAATCCTGGCCATATCCATCCCTTCATGAACAATGTTGAGTCCTCCCAGTCACATTTCTTGCAGGAAAGGTTCCTTCTTCGCTTTCGTTCATTGCAACTTTCCGACCAGATTTTCGTCCAGGGAGCTGATTTAGCTGATGACAATGGCACCAATTCCACCCCGGAAGAAATAGAACAGGTCCAGCCCCTGCCCTGGGGCCCGTGGGACACAGCGAATTGATAGGCCTGCTAAAATCGATTCTTGGCGGGCCGGAGAAAGCTTCGCCACCTGAGGTGCTGAGCTCGTGGATTTCTGAGGACCAACTGGCCCATGAAGCATGTGAGCACCGTGAGCCTGTCAAATGGGATCGTCTTCCTGTTTCAACGGATGATATATTTCAGCGGATTAAAGTGCCAAACCACGTACAGTGCACGGGGATGTCTTTTAAATGGGCCTTTGCTTTTAAATGGGATTGCTGGGATGCGGTGTACCAACACCAAGCACATTGCACGATTTGTGTGTCTGTGTGCCCCCTCTTGACTGAATCATACTGAATCCAGGCAGTTTCACCATTTCCGACTTTCTTATCGCACACTGCCGAGGCACGGTTGGTAGCAACTTCCTAGCGGAATGGTGGGCAACCAGTTGCAGATTCCATGCGCTGACTGCCGAAGCTCTTTAGTGGGTCCGAACTCATAGTCTACATTGTACACTTTAGGTTCCAGCACTTCCAAGCATTTTGGAATGCCCTCTTTGCAGGAAGAAATATCACTCTTGTTGAGAAGCGGGCTAGCTACGGGTTGGCTGTTGGCTGGTTCTGCCCATCACCCTTCAACATCAGGCACATCAAGTCCTCTTTAACTCCGGATCTGACAACGCACAAGCGAGAGCTCTGTCGTGATCATCGGAGCCTCGGGCTTTTGTCAAGAGGTGAAAAAAATCTGCGACATGGACACGACTAACATGACTCATGATGTTTATGTCGTTTATTTTTTTCTGGAGACCCGCTGTTATGGCTGGCTGGAAATCCCGCAAGATCAATGAGAAAATCGTCTCAGAATGGTGAAGGTTCCAGCGATAAGTTTTTCCCTGGAGGGCATTCATGGAACTCTATGGATGTAGCCACTTACCCCTATGTATAGTATGGACCAAACATGAACCAGCCGATCAAAGTCCAGCAGGGTTTGTGAGAATACAACCAGGCTTAGGGGTAAGATGACAACGATTTCTGGGATCCAAAGACTCTGAAAGGATTCCGAGCAAATAAAGTATGCACAGTTTCTTGTCCGAGTTTGAAGTGTGGAAACAGCCCAGGACAACAGTCACCCGAACCAGGGCACGCATGTCAAATGGCAAGGAGTCGTTCACCACCTGCCCACGGATTGTGGATCGCAAGTCCTGTCAATGATTTGCCTTGTAAGTAGCTGACCCTAAATATCGTGACATGTAATCGCCCTCGAGAATGCCAACAATCAGCCAGGCCTTCCGAAAACCGTCGCTCTTCCCAACATCATGCACCACCAAGAAGACCTTTTTGGACACTGCTGAAAAATCGGAGAATGACTGGAGAAGGCTGCAAATGCCCAACCACCTTTGTGGTGGTGAAGAATCACAGGCGGTTTAGACTGAACACCGAAACAATCCTAAAAACATTACTTTAGTCTGAACATCTTTGAGAAGACACTTTTACTTTTGTTTGTTTGGGTGCAACGGTTGGAACCGCACTAACCATATCGATATCAATTTCTAAAACGAAGGTCTAGCATGGTTTACATCGAATGAATCCAAAGCAAAGGCTAGCCCGGAGCTAACGCGAGATCGGCACCGTGGTGATTTGCTTGATTTAGGTGCGGGCCCGCAACACGCACGAAGATGAAAAACATGTTGCTTAACAAAAATAGTGTTTCCTGAGTTGAAGATCAAATCCTCAATCACTTTTGAGCATACCAGTAGCACCGCACAAGGCACTGGCTGAGGTTTCAAAAATAGAAAACCTACAGGAGAGGTTGGTTGTTGTGAATCACGGATGGCAGAGCGAATCCACTGATGGACGCGAAGGTGGTTGCACTTGTGCCTTTTGAAATGATTGCAGTGGTCACCTCACCGCAACTGCTGGATGTAGTGTGGTGTGGTGCAGTTGTAGCTCTAGCTGTACTTTAGTTCAGCGGGGTTGTAGTTGTAATGTAGTGTAGTTAGTGTAGTAATTATTGTAGCGTAGTGCTGTAGAGTGGTATAGCGTAGCGTAATCTAGTGTAGTGCAGTGTAAAGTAGTGTAGTTGTAGTTGTAGTGTAGTGCAATGCAATTAGTGTAGTGTAGTGCAATGTAGTGGCGGTTGTAGTTGCAGTTGCAGTTGTAGTTGCAGCCTAATGTACTGTAATTAGCGTAGTGTAGTGTAATTAGTGAAGTGTAAAGTAGCGCAGTATATTTATTTGTAGTTGTAGCCTTAGTGTAGTGTAGGGGTAGTTGTAGTGGTAGCTGTCTATCTATCTGTCTATCTATCTATCTATCTTTCTATCTATCTATCTATCTGTCTATCTCTATCTATCTATCTATCTATCTACCTATCTGTCTATCTGCAAGCTTGAAAACAAAGCAATTCTGCAAGGCTTCCTCAATTTTTGAACTTGACAACGTCAAAAACGCAATTCTGCGAGACTGCCTCAGCTTTTGAACTTGATAACGTCAAAAACGAAGCAATTCTGCGAGGCTTCCTAAATTTTTGAAGTTGGCAACATCAAAAACGAAGCAATTCCGCGAGACCTCCTGCAAAAATGGAAAGTTGAGTGAACTGACCGCCTCTAACCAATGTGTATTGCGAATTTTCCATTCCATCTGTGTAAAGTACTGCGCCTGCCACGAAAAAGTGAAGCCGGGTCATACGAAGTGCTGCACCTGTCACGCAAAATCATCTTAGCAAACCTGAAGATCTGATGCTCCAAAATGCAACCCCTCTCAGGAAATCACTGCGCCCTCTGATGGACATGTCTCTTGTACTGCGCCTGCCACGCGAAATGCATCTTTGCAGATCGTTTTTGGAAATGCCACAAAACCCTCACATTTTGCTGATTTTTGACAAGGTGCACAATCCACTGCGCTTGCCACGCGAAACGACCTGAACGTCCAAAAGTGGTCCAAACATGTAGTGCTTTTGGAAACGCGCTTCGCGCCACAACGGCGTGCACTTTTTCGATATCTCAACTTCCACGTGCACTTTTTCGACATCTCAACTTCCAAAAGTGCTCCGAACGTGGTGTGTTTTGCACATGTTAACTTCGAAATGCGTTCTCTCCACAACGGCGTGCACTTTTTCGACATTTCCATTCCTAAGAGTGCTCCGAAGCTGACGTGCTTTGTGCATTTTGACTTGGAAATGTGCTTCGCGCCACAACGGCGTGCAATTGTTCATCTCTCATCTGGCTAGATGGCTCCGCACCCGCCGCTTTAGCGAGCCGACTTTTCGACCCTCCGGAGCCACAAAGCATTGTAAAAACACAACTTTGCTACCCTTTCGCGCACCTGCATCTTCTTTCTTCTGACTCTTTCTTTTCTCTGATCTTCTCTCTTCTTCTCTTCTCTTCTCTGACTCTTCCCACCTCTGCTTTTCCATCTGTCCATATTGTCGGAAGTTTGACTTCTAAACTTCCTTCGATGATCATGTCTCCTTTCTCAGTAGCGTGTGAAAACCAGGCCGTGGTTATTACATCATTTCTACGTGGTTCTGTAGAGTTCTTATCTATGTTGGACAAATGGAGATGCAAATCATCTCAAGGCACAGGATCAAGTTTCTTTCATCAACTGCCGAGCCAAAAAACACTCATGATTCTAAGCCAGACTGTCAGATGTGTGTTTTGCTTTGGTCCGCTGAGTCTTGGGCAAGCATGCTCCACCAATCATCTTCACTGGTCATGAACATCGCAAACTTCCTGTGGGTTTCAAGAGGACCATTGGCAGGATAGCATAAGAGACTCCCTATAGCTGCGGTGAGGTTTGCCTGTGATCATGTCCCATCTCCAGCCAATCTAGGATCCGGATTTGTGAAATGATGTGAAATGATTTCCTACATTTGGGGACCTTTACTCTGCCCACCTGCAGAACTCGTTGTAGTCATTTTTCTTGTTGCCAAGGTTGATGAACTTCCCCGGCACCTAAGCGCGTCCCGGCAACGGCAGAGCTGGGTGTGATGGGATCGAAACCGATTGAAACCTTGGCGTTGTTTTTCGCTGGGCTTTAGGCCTACGCCCATCCCACGCAGTACATGTTTCACTGGGAAGGCTGTAACACGTATGACTTAGCCTATGGCTTATGCAAATAGTGAGTTCGATTTTATCATACAATGAATTGCGACTGCCTACTCGAGGGGCTTCGCAAAGCTTCGTGCCCCTTCAAACATTGGAGAAATACGCAGCAGAACTTGGAGCTTTCGTTTGCATCCTTGCATTCCAAGAAAAAGGTGCTTAGTTGATTCTACCCTGAACAATCTACGGTAATCTACCCCCAAAGAAAACCGCCTGTCATTCTCCAGGCTCACCGGCAGATTGAAGCAATGCCACAGCCCTGGGGCTCCGATCCTTGTCCATGCTCATGGGACCACGATTTCCCGCAGACACGCATTCTAGGCCAAAATCTTCCTGCCGTCCCCAGGCTCACCAAACACCGGGGTGCCTAGAAGAAACTCGAGAGTTGACCTTCACTTGATCGAAACTTTCCGTGTTCCAGAGGGCAACATCGTTGCAAAGAAAAAATGGCTGATAGATGCTTTGTCCAGCCCACAAACAAGTTGCATTTCATTGCCTTTTACTGGGGGTTGTCGCAAACCCACTGTGCCGTGGTATCGTTCACCCGACCTGCAAAGAAGTGGAGTAGCACGATAGCAATGCAATAATCGCACCCACAGTACCTGTTGCCATTGACAACCCCTGCTGTAGCTGGGATTTGCAAGATCGGACTTTTCCACTCGTCAGACCGCTTCAGGAAACAGGTCTGACGCCTTTTGCAACAGGAGGAACATGACCAAAACGATACAAAAATAGCAAAAGCAGAGACTCCTCAAGTAGTGCATGCTTGTAAATCTTGCGGAGACCGAAGTCTCAACACATCACCTTTTTTTCCTGGGGACCTTCCAACCAGCTACGGGCCATCTGCTGCAGGACGGTCTCAGAGGCAACCCTTTTTCTACGACCAAAGGCGCCGTCAGACCTCTGAATGGCCAAGTTGCGATAGTATTCCGTTGGACTCCCTGAGATCTCCTGTCAATACACTAGTTCGCGAACTCAATACAGTAGGGCTACCAGGCTACCATCTTCTATACCATACCAGACCTGAAGGATCAGGGATCAAATCCAAATTTTAAGCGCAGCTGCGAGATGAGGTTCTACCCAAATACGACACATGCAGTCTTCCCTAAGATCCGGTCCTCCACTCCAGGGCTTGTCTGAATGCGTCCCTGTTTGTAAATCGCTAGCTCAGGAAACACGTCATCCAATTCCTTCAGGAAATCCTGCGGCGAAGACAACGCGAATAAATGGACTGGGGGCCCTTTGTTTTTTTTATGCTTTCTGGCTGGGATTGCCTTTGCAATTTGGCTGCTACCCTTGAGACACTTCTTCGGACAATCTTAGACTCTTTCACAGATCCTGTGTGCTGTGTGGATCATCTCCCGCAAAATTCAAAGGGTCACACACCCAATTCTAACAGAAGTAAAGTACTAATGTACCTGGGAGTACTGTAACTGTAAAGTAAAGATCCCAAACGGAGAATGAGTCCTGCCGACCCAACCCAACCCAACAGCCCCGAGAAACATCAAACGAAACAGCCTTGTTCTGCACTGCATCTGGAGCGGTCACTACACCACCACCGGCTTTGAGGAGATCGAGCAAAGGCTTCACCTGACACTACTATGGAACCGCATCTGCAAAAAAAATCAAAGACTATTTGAGTGTTATTGAGTGTTATACAAAAACGAATTGTTCTGTGATGGAAATATCGTTAGTCTTGGGCAGAGTTTTGCCAGTCTTATTGATTCATGATTCATGGTAGCATCTCAACGTGTTCCTCAATCATGCAGCAATGTCGCACCATCAGCCGGAGTTATGATGATATAATTCTGTCTAGGACCAGGACATTTCAATGCCAGGATCGTTCACGATTGGCAGCAAACTTGATAGAACTGGTTTCGAGCACTGTTCATCTGCGATTCAAGCGACATCTGGATTAACGTCCTTTCATGTCGACATCCCCAGATCAGAAAAATCTCAACAGCTTGCCCATCGCAGGCACAGCGCCTTTTTGCCCGGCTCCACTGGAACCGTGCCTCGGCCAATTCTATGCTGTGACGAAGCCCACACAACAATCCTATCAACGTCTTTAAGCAAGAACGGACTCAAGCAAGAGTCAAAGACATATCCAAATCAAAACCCATCCTCGAAACATACTTCAAACATCTATCTTGAATCTTTGGATTGTTTTGCTCTGAGCCTCTCGTGCGAAACACAGCTAGCGTGGGGGGGCACTGAACAACTTGGACGTTCCATTTATCGTTAGGATGCCTTAACAACCGAGACAAAGCTTTCATCATCAGCGACAGGCCGTTCAACAGTTTGTATATATGAGATTTAACAGCAAGGGAACTAGCCACCAGGTGCAAACTGCTTAACAACCAGGAAACTACATTTGCCATCAGGGGCAAACCGTTGAGCCAGGGCATTGCATGTATCATCTGCTTCATATGGCGAACAGATCAGAGGGGGGTAAGGGCCAATTATTGGATCGCTTGTGATCCTATTCACAAATCCATTTCTGGATCACTTGCGTCCTTGCGCACTTGCGCCGTTACCTTTTCTTCCCCCTCGCTCCTTGTCCTTCTTCTTGCTTGTTTGTCAAAATATGCCGCTCGAGTCTCAGTCTCTGAGAGAGGTGGAGTCATCTACGATTTCGTGGAGTGACTCGGGTGAATGAGTTGGGTGGTGGCGTGGGTTGGGTGGCTTGGGTTCCGTGGATTCTGCGCGGGAGGAGGTCGAGCCCCTGCTCATCTGCTTCCAAGATGCGACGGGGGGTTAAGTCTAAGTTATATATCCTAGCATGTTATTGCGCGGCTTAGGTCAGGGATAGCCAAATAATATAGCTCGTAATTGCGCGACTCATGTAGTGTGTAAGTAATACCACTGCACAGGTGAAGCAGGTATTGATTATAGACGCTGTAAGGATAAAATAGGTGTCGGTGTATGAGTGGATATGAGAACATGAAGTAAATGGATGGCTAAAAATTGTCTGTAAATTTTTGGTGTCGGATAAGGGCAATTACCGCAAGACTGTGTGAGAACGAGATGAAAACCTAATGTGATGTTATGCAACTTCGTGTGTTTATTGTCTCCATGATTAACAGCTCGAGGTCTGTAATGGTTGGTAAATGCAAGAAATTGTGTTTTTTACTGAGGGAGAAATCGAACGAAGACTATATAGAACTAGAGTTTAAGAATGATAATGGCTTTATGCAGTTTTGAGCCAGGTGCGCGGACTGAGCAGTTGTCGCGAGTGATTACTATACCTAGGTGCTCATTATAAGTACGTATGTTTGATACGCGCATGAAGCAGGAAATTGATTGATTAATGATGGGATGTATAGTTGTGTGAGATACATGATGGTTGACTAGATCTATATATTTAATAGGCCGAGTGGAATTGCCCTAGGGGGAGTGGGCAGCCAAAGCCAATGTGGCTTAGTATATAATTACATGCGGCTTAGTTTGTATGATCCGTTATACATCTAAGGTGTATATTAGTAACTTTTTCCTGAGTGGTGTTTTGGCTTCTAGTTGTGTGGGGGGGAAGGGGCGGTGGAGGGAGGGAGTCAGGGGAGGGGGGAGGGCGCGCATGAAAAATCACGCGTTTGGCATTTGGTCCGCCTCATCCCTTGCTACAGCAAGCTGTTGGAAACTCCAGCTACCGCTAGCTTTTGTGACAAGACGGATTGTCTTCCTTCCTACTTCCTTATCTGAACTTCCCCCCGCTCTAGTTTCCAAACAATGGATAGATTATATTCCTTCTCACTTCAATATCACTGTCTAACTTCAAGCTACTCAGCCTGCCACACATCACACATCCCTTCCTGACCACTTGCAGCCATACCAATCAAGCGCATGTACCGACAAATGTGACACATACAATGAAGTCACAAAAACACTTGCTTTGATTGCAACAGCCGTGTGAAACCAGTCAAATTCAAATCAGTCAAGCGGGCCATGATCGGAACGTTTCACAGGGTCTTAAGTGTTCGGTCAACCTTTGCCTATACATAGGTCTATGATCTGTCGAATCCTGTCGATGCATACAAGATGTCACGGTTGCTATGGGAAATCCTGCTTCGATGAGCCGCCCTTCAAGCAGGCACTGAACAGAATGACTTGCGGCCCCTAAGAATTTGCCTCATAGACAAATCACTTGTATACTTATACACGCAAGCGATAATACAGCCACAGGCCATCCACTGTAGGGCCGCAAGCGAACCCAATCTCCAAATGCTGCCCCTGCCATGCGAAAATGCAAATACGTAAAACACTCATGCCTTATTGGTAAATCCCCTACAACCCTTTATTTAGTGTCACAAGCGATCAAGCGAGAATAGGGTTACAGATCAACCGTAACCCAACACGAATATGCCTTTTCACAATAGAATCCAGTATTCGCTGTCTGATGCAGACGTTTCACAACTTGGACACAGCAGCATTGACCATCAGCGACGGACTGTTGGAAATTTGGAAGTAGGATTTGCCATGAGGGATAAACCGTTTACAACTCAATGCCTCACCCTGTTTTCTCCACATTCTGCAGGAGGTTTGACACGGCCTATTGGCCAAAAATGTCAATGACAACACCCCAGGAAGCAGCGAGGCTGGCGCGGGCTTTGGGAAGCTTGAGAATGGTAACGGCAAGTCGTTGTTAAATGTCAACAACTCAATGCCTCACCCTGTTTTCTCCACATTCTGCAAGAGGTTTGACACGGCCTATTGGCCAAAAATGCCAATGACAACACCCACTAATTTCAACTGAAATAGCCATGCAATCACCCATTCGATACAAGCTTGCCAGCTGCTTCCTGGAAAAACATTGGCCAAACACTTGCAGGGATTTGCATCCTATGCAGGCACTGTACATGTTCCAACATCCACGGAAAAAGAGCTGCTCCGTTGGTGATCTGTCGCTTCGATGCTAATGGCAGATTGGGGATAAATTGCATTGCAGAAATCTCCTGGACGTAGATCTCCATCACCTTGTTGGTGATCCCGACGCCTTGTCAAGTCGGGGTTGTCGGCAACAGCCATGAGCCATGAGGCACCACCCGCCCTGAGGCTCCCCAAATGTAACCCTCTGGTGAAGGACCTTGGAAGCCTGCCCAAACTATTCGCAGACACCTCATTGTTTGTCCAGAATAAGGCCAGAGAGGTTGTTTCTGACCTAAGCGACCAAAAGCCACAAGACATCCAGGACAGCCATCAATTGCGATTGATCGATCTTTGCAACCTGGTGCCGCGCCGCACGATACCTAGTCTTTGGTTCGTCGATTTGTAAAAGGGCATAATCAGCAGTGTACTCGATGTCTCTAGGTAGGACCAGCTGCCATCTGAAAGCCCCAAGGGCTTCGCCAGTCCTTGTGAGACCACCCCAGGACAGTGCTATGATTCCCGCCTCTTTCATCCAGCCCCAGTAGAAAGCTGTTGCCACCAAACTCAAAACCGCCTGCCACGGTAGCGCCAGATGGTGACAAGGAGGTTCTTGTCTCACCCATGCGTAAGCCAGGTCCCAGGCTTGTTGAAGCAACCTGCGTACACGAGGACGGCTTGCAACTCCGTTGATCGTTTCAGCATAATGGCCATAAGCCTGCCATACCTCTCTAGTTGCAAGTTCAAAATTCAATGTCAACTTCTGCCATCCCAATCAACGCTTCCAAAGAAAGATCGTCTTCCTTCAGCCACCTGCCGAATTCGTTCAGCAGCCTGTCTCGTTGGAGTTGGGTCTGTCCCAACACACGGCTTCCTTCGGGCATGTCTCCAGGATTCCTCGGGGTCAGCACTGGGCCATGGCTGACGCACGAAACAACCGGCACATACAGTAGGACCCCAACAGAAAATCTAAGACAACGAACGCGCACGCCAGGAACCCCAGACGGAAGCCCATACCACACACCAACCGGCCCACCACACGCAGGCGAGAGAAATCCACTGGCAAAATCCAAAGGCACCTTGCAGGAAAAGTCCAATGCATAAAATCCAAGAAGGCCCCTCACCTGGAAATCCAAGGGCGGAGTCAAAATCCACAACAGAGGCTCGATGGAGTTGCAAGGCAGCCAACTTCTGGAAAGGATAATGCTTGAACACATAGCCTGTATACCTCCACCTTTCTTCAGAACTAAACCAAGGAAGGAAAGGACCCCGCAGCAACACAACAAGTCGAACCCAGTTTGCCGCCGGCCTGGAAAGCATGGTGACCTCAGCAAAATCCAAGAGCTCCTCAAGTCCAGGTGAGGGAGGCCAGGCTGAAGCCAAAGGAGTGGGGCAGTCATTATCCCTGGCGCAAAGTGGTAAGCTGGATAAAGTCGACCTGCCACAATGGTGGCGCCTGTCTTTCTGATACAGGGGCGAAGTCCATAGGAGGGAGAGCGACCTTTGGCAAGAGCAGAAAGTCCAACATTTGAATCCAGAGCAACAACCTGACGAATGCCTGGGGAACTGAGCGCCAACTTTTTCAACAGCGACAGCACAACACGACTTTCCAGGATGTTGATGTGAAGTGGCTTCCTCCAAGTCCATACTGAGACCGTTTTCCACTTGGCACTAACCAGAACATCATTGCACAGAGGATTCTAAGGCCACGGACTTCAGGCTCTAAAAGGACACCCCTACGCAGCTTTCTGGCAATTGCTCGACTGAAAACCTCAGCTAGGGTTTCTGCTGGGTCATCCGTATAGACCGCAGAGGTTTTGGCGAACTGACCTTGCACCTTCACATGCTGATGGCTTCTATCGCATTTCCTGTGCAAGCACTGGGCAGCCAAATGGCAAAATAGGAAAACGAACTCCTTGTTGTGGACACTACCGTACATGCAACTTGCTGTCCAAATTTCCTCCGCTTTGCCTAGCTCCAAAAATCTTTGCCATTCATCCAAACGACGCATCTTGGTTCTTCGAGGCTGCTTCAAAAGGCCCGGGCAGTCCATGTCACTTGCCACATCCAGAAGTGAAAGAGATCTCAGCGCCAAAGTGCTGCCTGTCAAAGTATGAGGATCCAAAGGGTCATACCCTCGAGGCACATCGTAGCCCCTGGATGCCGGATACTGTGCTGGGGAAAATGTCGTGCAAGGAGGCTCCACCATGAAAGAATCCAAAAACCTTTTTCAAGCAAATGAAACACCCAGCTGATCACCCCTATGGAGTGCAGTTCATAGAAGGCAGACCTGTCAAGGTCGATGACGGGCCCTACATTCCATCCATGTCCAGACACAGCAGCAGCAGCAGCAACTTTCCCAACACCACCGCATACCGCCAAGAAATGAAAACGGAAAGCCATGGGTCTCTCAACTGCAAGCTCTATCTCATCATCAGGCAAAGCAGGCTCTTCAAAAGACGGGTCAAGCTTTTTGAGCAGGGCCTGAGAGCGGTTGAGCAACCTGATGTAACCACCATTCTTTCTGCCAGAACGCCAAAGTGCTCGGGCAACTTCTTCATCCACCTCTGCGGCAACTATCGCACCCTTCTTGTCTGAAGAATCGGTCGCATAGACAGTGGATGACATCTGGGCGGTCAAGTCCGTGGCCATCAAGGGGCTTAGGACTGCCAAAAGCCCCAGCTCCTGAGCCACAGTCCGTGTCAGCGGCAAGAGCTTTGGACCATCACCTCGCTTCTCATCATTCACAACAAAGCCAAAACTGGAATCCAACAGGGGCATCATAGGCCTGCGAAAAAGCAAGGAGTGAACCCATCCACCTACCAAGCAAAGATGCATCTGATCCGTAGTCCAACGCATTTTCGCAAGCTCCAGAGAAACATGTGCAAGGGCCATGCGCTTCGCAGCAGGCGAGGCCAAAGTGGCCATACCTAAGCCCCTCAGAGCGCCGGAGGTGTCAAGTTCAGCACCAGTGATCTTGGCCTTGTCTGCTCCAACAACATCTTTCTCTTTAGAGCCCATGATCTTTTGGTCTGCATAGGCCCGGGAAGCTTGAAGGAACTGGGAATGGGAAGTGGGCTCCTCATGGCTATCACCAACGCTCTGCACTGACACCGTGTAGAAATCATCAATCACCAAACCAGACGCAACCCTTTTCCACGGAAAATCCTGTCGGATCTCAGTTCATTACCATCTTTGAGAAATCCATAGTGCTTCAACAAGTTTCTGTGAGCATCAACCGCAAACTCAACTCCCAAATGGTCACCTTGAGGAATGCTGGCAAAGCAACCTTGAAACCACTCTGGGATCACGCTCCTCCTCTTGGGAAAACCAGAAGCGCCCTTCTTGAAGAAGTCTCCATGCTTCAGCCTGTCATATGTGGACTTCTTCAAATTCCTTTCACACCAAGACGCAAAAGCAAAAGTGCCCTCCAGGTCGCTTTGGTGGATTAGGGGCCACAAGGCATTTGAAGAGGCCCGCTCTTTGCTCACTTTGAACTGGTGATAGAAATCCTTTCTGTCAGAGATGTAAATGCAAACTTTCTCAACTCCAGGTTTCAACTCCAAATTTGCCAAAAGAAGAGCTGAAGGCAGACAACGTGATGCTCCGGGAATTGTGCCTTCAACATAGTTCATGGCCCTCCTATCTCCAATCATGCGGTCTGTATCCAGGTTTTTGTGGCAGTTGAAGAAGCGCATGGAAAGATCCACCTCATCCTAGGACAAAGGCTCATCACGCAGAAACAACAGGCCTTTCACATCCCAAATCTTCAAAAGCTTGCGGACAGCATCATAGTCTTCTTTCTCAACATCTGGAACATCACTAGATCTTGAAGTCCATCTGAGAGAAGAGGACTCACAAAAAGGCCATCCAAAGCGCATCAGAAAGAAATGGTGACGCATCCCAATTGCCGGAGCCTGATATTGTAAGCCTCTCAGGATTTGAGGCTGCTGTATGGTACCAACTCAGGAGCTCTTGTTTTGTCCACTGGAACATGCATCAAAGTTCCTAAAGACTCCTCAGAACCTTTGAAACCTCGAGAGTAGGACGCACCTGCCAAACCCTCCCACGAAACAAAATCGGAAAGGTCAGCCAGCTGTGAAATCAAAGAAATCGATCTACGGCCAATGGAGGGGATTTGGAAAGTGTCTCACAGCTACCGAAATCTTTGACCATTCTCCTGACTCCATCAAGGACATCTGGCTGGGAAGGTGAAGGGGTAAGCGCCAAAGAACTCAAAGGAGGGAACTTGAAATCGGCATGCCAGAAGTTCAACGCCATCACGGTGATATGAACAGCCTGGTCAAAAGCCTTCCGCCTTCGCTCTCTGGACCCTGCACCCTTTGACACATGAAAAACACCAACCTTTGGCAGAGGAGAGGGAACAACACTTTTGCAGACGCCACTTCGGACGAGAGTCCACTTCAGGAAACTTGCAAAAGGGGTACAACTGCTCAGGACCTGGTGACAAAGCGAAGAAGTCCAACGCAGGAAAGAAAAGGTCTGAAGGGGAGACCTAGTAGGCAATGAGTCATCGGCCGAAAATCCATTGGCCCGGCAGGATGGGGAAAAATCCAGATTCCAGGAACGAGGGCATGACTGGCCTACGAAGGGGACATCATCACTGACAGGGCTAGGCTTTGCTTTGCCCTGGCTTGCATGCTTCATGTGCTTTCTGCTTGGCTCTGGCCTCCCTGAGCTTTTGGCTTCTTGGGGTACCTGGGCTGCTTGGGTCTTTTGGCGGGATCGCCCTGCTCTTCTTCTGGCTTTCCTCCTCCTTGTCTCTTTGGTAGGGCTTCGGCACGGCGGGTGCTGAGCAAGTCCAGCTCTTTCACATTGCCAATCTGCTGGGCAGAGGGGCCCAAACGCTCTCAACCTTGGGTTGGTGGCTGGAGGCCTGTGAGCGAAAAGCTGCTGCGGCGGATCCTCTTGCAAAGAAAGAATCCAGGCAACTTCCCATTTGCCATTGTCCATAGCGCTCTGTTCTATGGCCACCATCGCAAGAGCAAGCATCTCCCGGGCACCTTTGACATCCTCCAACAGCAGCTGATCCGCAACATGGCCTAAGAGCCACATTGTGAGGCCCTGATCCTCTGGAAACCTGTGTAGCCTCCTTGCCTCTCCAGGTACTTGGTGAACAGAACTTTTTGGGGAAAGTCCGCCAAAGTTGATGGGACCATCTCCGCCAGTCTCAGTCGGCGATGAGCGTTCTGAACCACCTTCAAGAAAAACTCGCTCTTCCTGGCTGCAAGATCGGCAAGAAGGCGATCTCGGCGAGCAGATACTTTCAGGAAGATGGTCGAAGATGCTGATCCGGACCCTCCCAAGTCGCGGAGTCCATCTTGGCTGGCTATGTGGGACACCAGGGTATTCAAGGCCATCTGCTGCTTCAACAACACCTGCGCAACTGAAGCTTGTTGGGCATCCCCCTCCAGAGGCAAGTCCAGTTCCTCTAGAGGGGCTGTCGGCTCGTCCTCTGGCATCTGCTCTGGTTGCTTGGAAGGCTGAGGTATGCGAACTTTGGGCGGGGCCCCACCTGAGTCAGGAAGTGAGAAGGACTTGGCATGGGCTTCTTTGCGCCCGGAATCAAAAATCTAAAATCCTGACGGTGCGGAGCTGGAGGCAAGATGGGCTGCTGCCAGGGACTGCTCCAACTGATCCTGCCGGCGCTGCATAGCCGCAAGGGATGAAGACAGGGCTGGTATGGTCTCTGTCAAGGTGGCCAGCTGCTGAGACAATCTGCTTGGGTCTGGTCTGGCCTGCCTTGGCTGCTTGGGGTGACTGGTTTGCTTCCTGCTCCTCGAGAAACCAAGCGTAGGCTGCTGATAGCAGTTCCGGGGATGAAGGATACACCTCCAGATCGCCTTCCGAGAAACAGTGGATCCGAGGGGCTCCTGTGACTGGGTCTAATCCTCTCAACTCAACTGGGCAAGACAGCTGTGTCGAAGTCCACCAACAAACATTGGATCTGATAATCCAGAAGCCTTTCCAAACCAGCATCGTCGTCTGAAGCGGCATGAACAAAAATCTTCTTTGCAGGGCCTATCAAAGCTCGAGGAGGAGGGGACTCTTGTGGGTAGATCACCTCTGGAGGGAAAGAGTCCGCAGGGATCGCCAGAAGCAGACCGTCCCGTCCGGCAAGCACTGGAATGGCCAACACCTGAACTTCCGGAAGGGCAACTCCTGAAGCATGGTCTGAAACTTCTGGCAGCAGCAGCACGTACAGAGGGACCGGACCTTGATCCAACGTCTTCACACCTACTAGAGACAGCACTTGTGCGCCGGACTCCATCATCGTGATCTGGGCTCAGGAAAATCAATTCCAGCGGCCAAGCAGTACACCTTTCCTTCACAGAGAGAGGGGAAGGAGTGAGAGATGCTCTTGGGTGTGAACCTGGGGATGATCTGGAAGTATTCAGTGGTGTTGCCACCCTGGTGGGCAAAATGATGAAGGTGACAAGCCTCTTGTCCAGCTTTGGGGTAGCTAGGCCTTGGCCCATCAATCTGTCCTTGAAGTGTGGCCTTAGCCCAAGTCCAGCCTCCTCAGCTCGCTGGGTCCTCTGATTCCTACTGGAGAGCAGCACAGATCTGGCGGCAAGCAGGAAGAGCAGAAGTGATGAGCTGAGCAACTTCGTCGTGGCTGGAAATCCGGGACGCCGACAAGCCAGACGACTGGGCACCGACAAAAGAAGTCCAATGAGCAGATTCCAAGTCCAAGTCCCAAGAAGGAACAGACTCCGGGGCCCGGGGGCCAGCAGAAGCAGAGCTTACGGCCTCGGCACCGTTCAGAGCAGCCTCAAGTGTATTGGCAATCGCCCGCAGGGAAGACACAGCACTCCTAATCGCGGTGGTTAGGATGGAGTGTGCGCTCATGCAAGTAGGCTAGAAGCCGGGCAGAGGATGTGGGACAAAGAGGGGAAGTGATGGTGGAGCACTGACAGGAAGGCCGTAGGACAAGCAAAAGTAGATGTAAAGTCCAAGACACAAGGTTAGAACAACACCCGAACACCACAACCCAGATCCAAACAGAGCCAACAAGTAGGGAACAGAAGTCGTGCAATGGGCCGGACACACCAGACCGAACCAAGACGAACCCGAACCTACCGCCAGCAACCGAAAGACCTCTTCGAACCACGGGGGCATGAAGCTTGAGAATGGTAACGGCAAGTCGTTGTTAAATGTCAAGAACTGGGACAAATAGCATGTCGTTTACAAGCGAGCCACTTAAGAACTGGGACATAGCATTACTACAGCATTGCCATCAGGGACAGGCAGTTGACAACTGGGACATTGTAGTGACCACCTGCCATAAGTTTAACAACCGGGACATCACAAGGCTTTTCTATCAGAGACAGGCCTATAACAACTGGCACTAACAATCAGGGACAGTTATATTTTTGAACTGGGACACAGGATTTACCATCAAGGACCGGTCCTTGATTGTTTTTGTCCAACTTTGCAAACTCTCTTCTGGCCAAAAACTTGGGTACGCACTCCATGACGCTGCGTCAGGTCGGAGTTACACTCTTGGACGATTGGTTGAGGTGTTAGGCTTTGAATGCACACTTCGTAATTCCAACCATGACAGGTTGCTGTGGCAAATTGGACCAATCATTTCGGGTCCCAATCTGCGGGTGGCTATTTTCCTCTTAGAACTTAAAAACCCGGATTGCCATTTATGGTCAAGGCCTTGGGCATCCGACCACGGCCAGAGGGCCCCAGGTATTTCACCACCCTACTCTGGAAACTCTGGGGACCACACTGCAAACAGCATTGCCCATGGCCGCCGAACCTCTGCCCGCTAGATGCGGCACCAATCTAACCACAGCATCTGCCAAAGCTTCTAAGTTTTTCTAAGTCTAAGTATTTCAAAACTATCAGCGCCTAAGAGTTACAAAACAGGCTCCAAAGCTTGCAAAATTCAGTGGCTGAACAAGAAGCCAAAACAACAACTGACCTTGGCTTATAAGCATGGGAAACTGATTTGCCTAATTTTGGCTGTGGGGGCCATATTCAGACAACCGAGCAGGGTAGAAGTGTGACACTGATTACTACCAAGGACTTGGTGCCAAAAAGATTCAAAAAGATAAGTAGAATATGATCGAATGGTCCTATCGTCCTTCAACAACCTCGGTGAAAATTTTGTTACAGCGGACAAACAAGCGAGAAAAATCGTTGTATTCTGAGAGTAGACCGCTTTAGATGCCCTTCCCAACATGAAAAATTGTCCCTATAATCCCCAGGTTGCACCTGCGTGAGACCTCAGAGCAGTGCAGAGTTGCCAAGCCACAGAACTCCCAAACTTCGTCAAGTCCAAATTGTCAGAACTGCAGCAGTATTCAACATGAAATTAATTCATGGAGATTAGTCTTTGCAGCTTCACGATACTGCTGGTAGCTTCATTGCGTTCTTGACTCGCCTACAAGCTTTCAACAAGTCTGAGTGTCAACACACGTGGATAGTCTGGTTTCGAATGGAAGTACAATACCAAACAGGAACGCATCTTCCATGTCTTGTAATAGAGCAAACAGGAACTCTTTTGAACCCTTACAGTGCTTTCTTGGGACGTGCCACAAGTGAAGTTGCTCGAAGCATGACAATACTGCTGGAAAGGTCCCATCTGAAGATATTATAATATTATATATATATATATATCAAATTTATAAAATTATATATGAAGATATACACATACAAATTTTATCACATTTTCGTATATAACTGAATTGCTAAACCTTCTTCGCTGGCAAATTCCGTAATAGAGTCTGCATTTTTGGGAAACCTATAGTCTTACCTCAATTGCATGGAATTGTCAATAATTTTCAAGGACTTATTAGCATCTTCTAACTTACAACCACAATGGCCCCCACTAGCCGAGCAACGGAAGAGAGCAAGTGGCTTGGAGGAAATCTGTACTGTCTATACCATCACCATGGTGTCAAGTCGAAGTGATGTCTCTACCCGAACCCAACAGCTGTCGAACAAGCAATGGCAGCGCCGGACGCACCATAACACAGTAGAACTGACTTGAGATGCGGAAGAAGTTTCAATTTGGGCCTCCCATCTAGCTTGTGTGGTCTGCGTGGTGCCCTGCCCTTTTTAATTCTGCAGCATTTGCTTTGTCAGAACTTTCAGTTGGTGAGAAACTCGCTTGTAGCCGATAGTAAACATAGCACTTGTTCTGGACCAAAGCAATGCGCCAAACGTTACAGTAGCTCTTGCAAATTGCTTCCCAACTCAGCTAAAAAAGGGGCCCAACTCAAGCTCTTCATCAATCTTGGACAGACCCGACCTGAAAACATATCTTGCAAAGAAAACTACTACAGTCCACCAGTGGATCCTTCACAATGCTTGATCTGCTTGATCCATAGGCTACCCCGATTCCCAGTCTCGGCTTCCCAGGCCACTGTCCTGTAGACACTGTAGACACTGTAGACACTGTAGATAGTCGTTGCAGTGGTTGCAGTGGTTCCAACATGTGGGGTGCTCTTTGAAACCGGACGCTTCGGTCCCAAAACTTGGCACCATGCACTCCCAAATGTTTCCCGATACTCGTCGTACTAGAAGTCCCTTGTGACAGGAAAATCATGGAACTATATAACCTATACAAACGGTGAATTGAGTTCCTCAACGCACCAAAAATCCAATGGTCTAAAGCCTCATTCCCTGCTTCCTGGTGGTTCGGGGGTGAAGGAATCCTCAAACTCAATATGGCCTACTTCTGGAGCTACTTGCTGAATGATCGTAGTCCCAAAATTCAAACCTTGGGCCACCTGCATTTTGGGAAACTAAACTCTTGGTTTATATAAAGTTTAAACAAACAGTGCTGCTTCTGGGTTTCATGAGTCAGCCTCTAGAGACTATCGTATCCACTCACTAATCTCAAAAATGAACCATATTGAACATATGTATATTCTATAACTATTCATGCATTTATTTCTTTATTTATCTACTTATTTATCTATTTCTTCATTTTTCCATCTATATTATATAGTATTAACTGGATCGATGGTTCATGCAAACCTCTCATTGAATGTGTTGAGGATGCTGCATGCTGCTGTGTTTGAGTTTAGCGGCATCGATGATAGCACCATGATGAAGGATGATTTCAAGCTGAGAATGATCACTGCATTTAAACCGATCGGACAAACACATGGTTGGCCACTTGGTATTTCGACCTGACACCCCAAATCGCCCCAGGAAAATGGCTCAATTGCGGGACCGACGTGCCATGTCAAAATTCCACAGACTCCCAAGACCCACCACTGTTGGTGCTTGGCTGCATGGGTTCAATCTGATCCAAGGTTCACACACATCACAAAGTGGAGTCCTGGTGCCATTTACACACAATTGCATGATGTTGGTCTGAGATCCGTACTTCTGGGAGGAGCGGGTGGGGCTGCCTCAGCAATTTAAGGGCCAGGGACAAAGTGAAACGCCACATTTGGGGCTGAAACGCCGCCGCTAGTGCTGTGGCTTCTTTTTTGGGCCAAACTATGATGCTTCCAACTGACTGGCCCAAAAATATTAAAGAAGTTTACAGTAATTTCAAATTGAATCCTGAGCCCATGTGTGGTACTTTTCTTGGGTCTCCATCTTCATCCCAATATTGCCCTCGTTTCAAACATATTGGTTTCTTCCAACCAAAGACACCTTCACCCCAAACCAGGTGCCCAAGCTGGCAGCCCAGCACGAAGGGCCTCCTGCCGAGCAAGCTCCAACTCTTCCGCCTGTCACGGCAACAGTTTCCCAACTAACATTGGAAGACATGTGGAAGACATGCACGACACAAAAAGACACAACGGAAGACACAACGGAAGACACTGAAAACACTGTGATATGTCGAACATGTCGGACATGTCGATCAGCTTTGCCCAGGTTTCTGCAACAAATGTCGCTCTCAACCTGGAGGGTCATCTTAGACCAGTATTACAACTATACCAGGTTTCACATACAACCAAAGTTAATGGATGAATGGTTCTGATATGTGGATTCACTTGGTTTCATTCATGGACACCTTCATTTGTGCGGGTGACAAACTTAGGCCAAGATTCAATAGGTGGTCTGTGACGGTTTGTGATGGGTTGTCATGCTTTGTGGTGGTTTGTGATGGGCTGTGATGCTTTGTGGTGGTTTGTAACGGTTAGTGATGGGTTGTGATGGGTTGTGACGGCTTGTGCTGGTTTGTGATGGTTTCAGTTCGGTTGTGATGGCTTGTGATGGGTTGCGATGGGTTGCGATGGGTTGTGATGGCTTATGATGGTTTCAGTTGGCTTGTTATTGTTTGTGCAATTTGTGCATGTGTACATATGTGCAATATCTTAACTAGAAACCAATGGACTTGGGCCTGGGACCTTTCGGGCCCTGGACCCTCTCATGACCTTGGCCGTCTCAGCTGCTTTGACCTTCAGGTATCGCGCCAAGAGATCCAGAAGAAAACTCTTCCCCGTCCTGTACCTCGCGACGACTTCGGCACATTCAATAGAGATTGATCTGAAATTATATACAGTAAATCTTTAAATGTACGTATATTATATATATATATATATATACATTTTTTGATGGAATTTCAGCGATTTATCTCGCTTGCTTTCTGAAAGAATCGCATGTTGTGAAATTAGAGTCAATCTTCTGAAAGTCTTGAGTTAAGAAACTTCTCAGACGTGCCAACAAACGTATTGTCAAGACCTAATTTTGTCAAACAACAGATCCGCACTGGCAGACCAGACATCTCAAACGCACCGTGCCCCAATCCAAGCCATCAAAATAGAAACAAAGTGAAATCAAGGATACACACTTTACTTAGAACGTACTTATGTCACATATGTCAACAATTTGAAATGAAAAATATGTACATTGTAAAGGTTCAAGGCCCGCCCCATGCGAAATGGTGGTGAACGATCCAACAGATTTGGAGACTTTCGTCTAGTGTTTACGTATGTTCACGTGTTCCCAAACGCTTAACTTGTAATCAGCGGGCAAACCACAAGGTCCCACCAACTGCGCACGTGCCCATCACCGCAATGACGGACACAAGGCTTGCACCAGAGTCATCGATGCGGGTGCCTCAGGTGACAGAACCGGTACCTTGCATTACCTTGGTATTCTTACAGATCTCACCCCTAGGTTCACTAAGGAAATTTGCGCACTGGAAAAATCGTCTCAGTGGTCTCAGGAAGGTCATGATCTACATGGATCTACAAACAAGGCAGTTCACCAACAATTCATTCGAGGCACTGGTCGTCTCAAGGACTGGCAAAAGCACCACACAACCACGCTAGACCATGTTAAAGGCCATGGCAAACAAAGCAGCTACAGTTTGATGCTGTGTTCACAAAGTCAGCCCCTCTGCCAAGATGCAAATTTGTTGCAGGTTCTCGGTCAGGATTTCCACCTCGGATGATTCCTCAGTAAAAACTTTGCACTGGTGCGAAACGAAAAAAAATCCATCGTAGTAACTCCTGCCATTCGGAGCATACTAATCCTCGAAATGGTCTTAATCGTCCTTGGATGATGGGTTTGTTTGTCATGGGGTACACGTGCAGAATCCAACAAAGGTGAACAGCAAGGTTTCACGGCAATCCCAAAGCGCCAGTCCGTGCGCAGGGGCCAGGGCACCAGGCAGGTTTCAGTTCAAGAATCTTCAGCGGCGTGTTTTGCAATCCTGACAAGTTGGCGACAATCAATGAATAGGTGCCCCAGGACAGTCATGATAAGGCTATGCTAATTGGATCTAATTGGTCCTGAATCCTGTCCAATTAGGATTGAAATAATATGTCAGTATACTAGGATTGCTATCACCAGAACCCGGAATCATATATCATTTTGTTCTTAAAGGCCACAAATCCGGATTCACTGAACTGTGCATTTGATCAGATCCTCCATTATGACTGGAACACCAATGGATTCATATTCGACAAATTGCTATTTGCAACACCTCACTCCGCATGTCCTTCGACACGAACGTCTGTGCTCAATACATGCACACACTGTGAAACCAATTTTGACACATTGTTACACCACTAAAATAATCCCGCTCGTCAATCTGCACTTTGCAACGTCGAACCATTCAGATTCATGCAATTCGACCTTTTTGATGCACCAATGGTGTCCGTTTGATACTTGTCAAAAAAGTATATATTGGAATCAAAACAAATCATTTTGTCGCATGGGGGTCCTGCCATCGCACACCCGACTTGTTCAACTCGTGCTGGACGCCCGGTTTTGGGGTCGTGGCAGCGCCCCGCGGCACACGGCGCCCGAGGTGACTCAGCACGAGCACGTTGAGCACGTTGGCCACATGTCGGCGGTTGAACCAAATGCGCTGGCATTGTTGAATTTTGAACATGCAAAATAAACATGCTGAACAATTTCACATAACGTGCAGCACACAAAACATCACATTTGACAAACTGAAACAGTTTGAAGTTTTTGAATTGCGCAAGTTTCTTCTCACCACTAATGTCCAATTTGTTCTGAATTTGTTTGAAATTGTTTCCAAATGTAAGGACCTTTTTTTTCATATTTCCACGTGTCCCCCAAGTCCAACAAACCAACCAAAAACGTATAGTCATTGCATCACCTGGTTCGGCAAATCCCACATAATTATTTTCCAATTCAAAAGTGATGTTACATCTTTGCCCGATGAACTGGACGTAAAACCACGGGCCTTTGGTTTATGTTATGTGGAGAAAAAAAACTGACCTCTATCATAACTGCTGGACCTTGCGAAAGAATTGTTTGTTGAGTGGTTCTCACGGGCCATCATCCACCCATAATGGGTTTCTAGCAGGTACAAATTACGTAAGTGTATACACCAGCCAAAACCCTCCCAACTCAGAGGGCCAAACCAAAACCTGTATCGGCCCAGCAGCTTACAAATCGTCATGGTATGTACAAAATTTTATATACCGCGTTTATGATTTGTGAACCCATCATGCTGCGGTGTTGTGATAGTTCTATCAAGTTCTCTTCAACGATGTTGAGCTGTTGAACGAAGTGATGCGCGATGAAAATTTCCGAAAAATGGTTTGATGCAAAAGCTGAACGTGAAATCGCACAGCTACACTCACTGTTTTGATCCGCAGGGCCTCAAAGATAAATGCATTGAGGTTCATCCATGTGGCATGTGACATGGACTGCAAATGCTT
>Ga0126342_10004574_pt1 | contig 23723 bp, 22 predicted proteins | sample Cyp1metagenome_FD_92528 | JGI IMG/M metagenome (GOLD analysis project Ga0126342, IMG submission 92528) | Coral microbial communities from Lord Howe Island, Old Settlement Bay, Australia - Cyphastrea 1 metagenome | ecosystem: Host-associated > Invertebrates > Cnidaria > Coral ...
CTTGGTGGTTCATCCCACTTAGTAAGTGGGTTATAACCCCAGTTATAAGTGGATTAACCCTACTTATCCCATTTATAACTGGGGTTATAACCCACTTACTAAGTGGGATGATCCACCAAGTACACACCAATTCTTGTTGCCTGGATAACCTGGATACCCAGTCTGGTTTGCCCCGGCCGTAAAATCATTCCTCAAGACAAGTTGATTCAAACATCTCGAATCTCGAGACTTTCAAAAATAAAATACCATATTAACAGTTATTGACATATATTAACATCCCCTCAAGACACCTTGGTTCAAACACAGAAAATTTACTACGATTTCTTATATTAATAGATATTAATCTGGTTGGTGGTATACCTACCCCTCTGAAAAGATTGAAAGTCAGTTGGGAGTATTATTCCCATATATATGGGAACATAAAAATCATGTTCCAAACCACCAACCAGATTCTGGTTAGTTATGGTTACTTCTGGGTTATGTTTTTGGTGAGCTATGGTTAGTTGTGGTTAGTTGTGGTTAGTTGTGGTTAGTTATAGATATTAATAGTATTAATATGAACATTCACACAGGCAACCAGGCACCCAGCCGAAATCTCCTAAGCTTCCGGGCACAGAGCCACGTTCTTGCAGGGCACGAGCGGCGCACAGCGAGGCTTCCTGGTTGTTGGCCGCCACCACGTCCATCAAAACGCCTCAATGGATGGTGCCATTTTCAGTGGATCTTCCCAGGGTGAAGTCCCATTTTCATCTACCCTCTGGTATTTTAACATAGCTATTGAAAATGGCCAGTTATAGTGGATTTTCCCATTGAAAATAGCCATTTTCAATAGCTATGTTAGTTTACCAGAGTGTATTTTCACCCAGGAATATCAGCCATAAGAAGCTGGAGACGCTGGCGAGAAAGAACATCTGGCTATCTATTCATGAGATCATCATCCCTCCAGGCCTCATGACTCCACGTTGTCAATGGTTTGATCTCCATATGTTCATTAGTCAATTCCCCATGTATCCCCCAGTTTTGTCGTTCTTTGTTTGGCAATTTCAATGGGTTTTTTCTGGTTGCTTAAATTGTATCTTAGTCTTAGACAGTAAATAAAAAATTGTTAGATAAAGTTCTCCATATGTTTTTCATGGACTTTCTGAATCACTTACAATAAACAATCCCAAAGTTTCACCTGGGACCTCCATGTTTCCAATAGCAATAGCTCCACTCCTCCGAAATCGCAACCAAGGTACATCTCCAAGTGATGTAGGGATCACCAGAAACTCCACCTGCGGAGATGATTCAACGGAACGAATCGAATCGTGGAAAGATAATTATTGTAGGCGTGGAAAGATCTACCATAAACTCATAAACATCAACAATCTACCATAAAAAAAACATGATTTGTTGTAAATTGTTAGACGTGGAAAGATCTACCATTAAAAAACATGATAAGGATCCAATACTTCAAAGATCACATCCCTGTTTGGTTGAATCACATTTGTTGTAAGTCGTATTCATAATTTTGATTCAACCAAAAAGTTAGGCGATGTGATCCACCAAGGGCCATCAAATCCATCAACAAACTGGCTGGACTTTGAAAAAACAGACTGTAAAATCTATGGGTTACAGCAAACCTTGGGAGCCAACCATATCAGAAATAGATGTTGGTCGCCTGAGTTTGGAATGCATCGAAGGCACCTGGATTCTTAGACCTACATCCTCAGTTTTTTCTCCTTAAATGCTGATAACTATCATCTTTCCCGTTTCATCATAGTCTTAGACTTGTCCAAAACTGGCGTAGCCAGCCCCAATCCGGAGCGCTTTTCTTGATCAACAACTATCAACATCGTTTTCCCATCGTTTTCCCATAGCTTCCCCATAGTTTTCCCATGTTTTTCACCGCAATTTGTTTGGGATCGCCGCGAGAAAAAAATCCAGGCGCTCCAACTGCTGCTGGCCACCACCGAGAAGCTGCACTGGTCGGAGATCTGCGTGGGGGCCTCGGTGCAGTGGTGTTCTTTGGGAAACATACCCTCTGGTTATGTCAAAATAGCCATGGAAAATAACAATTTTTCATGGGAAAACTCACCATTTTAAATGGGTATAGAAATGGCCATAGAAACTAACATAGCTATTGAAAATGGCCATTTATAGTGGATACACTGGGAGATATACTGATGTTACCATCTGGTTATTTAACAGTTTGCCATGGAAAATCACCATTTTTAATAGGTAAACCCAGGTAAACCATCTATAAATGGGCCATGGCTTACCATGGCTATGTTAAATAACCAAATGGTAGATCTGGAATGGAAGAGATGTTCGATCACCACTGTCTTGCAGGTTTCCTGATATAAACCTCCGTAGCTGCGCAAGTATGTTTGATCTGAAGATGCCAAGAGAGACCTGTATGGAAAAAAACGATCTGAAAAATTATGTGTGGAAAAGATGCCTTGCAAATGGAAAAATTAGATCTGGAATGGACTCAATTTGCAGTATTTGTCAATCATGATAGGCTTCAAGTAGACATGATCAGGCCATTTGTCGGGGAAGACTTTGGGTATGTCCAAGAATTGGCAGCCCCCAAATCCTCGATTGCATGGTCTATTTTGGAGTGTGGAAACTTTCAGGCAAGGTGCCACCTTAGTGCTACCGTCATCGTTTTGAAACGCCGAATACACATTTCATCCGACTTTTTGCAGTAAGTCTGCACCAGACCTATTGTACCCTGTGTTCGTGACATCTGTTGCTTAAATACCTCATGTTTCTGGTTTTTTTGCAATCCCAAAATAGATAGAAGAGTTGGAAACCTGGACATATGCATACATATGCGGTATATAAATATCATCTATACTATATGATACTATACCATCCTGAAGATCTGTATTAGATCCCAAACAAACAGTATGATGCAGTATGAAATTGATGAGCCAGGACTTCAGCATCGATGTTTGGCCAGACATTGGTAGCAAAATGATGGGGATCGAATCCATATGCCATAAAACGCAACAAGGAAGAAGATGATATAATTGGGGAGTCTTGAAATCCAATCAACCCTGAATAATCTTACCCTATGGTACATTAACATAGACCCTGGCAGATAGGGGTTGGAAGATTAGTTTCCATTAAGACTAGGCTATTTTCAGGGTCTATGCTAATTTACCAGAGGGTAATATTCAAATATCATCTCAGTCAGTGTTTTTGGGAACCGTTGGCACAGCATCGCAGGCCCACTGAGGTGCCAACGTCCAGACTGATGGAAGGAGGCTGGGGCCTGGCCCGCAACGGGATCCAAGCAAAAAGGAACGAACGAAATCAGAGCAGCCAGTTTAACTGTTCCTAAAATGATTTAACAAATGTTGATTCTGAGACTGGGTTGGATAAAATTGGATAAAATCTTGGTTTTACCATATGGTTTTACCATATCTAAAAACCACATGTCCGAAATCAGTTTTTAGATCATCCCATGACCCACCAATTTCTGCGGCGCCTCACAGCCAAAAAAAAGGGCACATAGACCGACTCTCCCCCTGCCGTGTGAAAGACACCTGAGCGCTGGAGCTCGTGGGGAAGCGACAAAATGGGGTCGAACAAGAAGGGACAGTCAAAAGTGCTGGATCTTAGGTTCAAAAACTGGGAATCCACTTGGAATCCCATTTGGAATCCCATTTGGAATCCACTTGGAATCCCATTTGGTCAAGATGTCACCCCTCCAGGTGCCCAGCGCGCCACCACGGTCCAGTTGTTGCCGGGCACGTCCATGGAGCCCAGGAATCCCTGCGACATCCGGAGCTTTCCGTTGTGTCGACGGCTACCCGGCCTGGTAAACATACAAAAAGCGAACCGGAAAATCACCATGTTTAATGGGTAAATCACCATTTTAAATGGGTATAGAAATGGCCATAGAAACTAACATAGCTACTGAAAATGGCCCAGTCGAAATAGTTGATTTTCCCAGCTATAAAATGGTGGATCTTTCCAGTTCGTTATGTTATATGTTATGTCAATAGGGGTACCCCAAATCATCCAGTCGTCATGGATGACAATATTCTGAATATCCAGATCGTGCCCAATGCACCTGCATGCCTATTGCTTGATACCGCTTGTTCCCTAAGTCAAATCTATCACCAGACCAGACCAATGTACTTCCAATGAGCCAGTTTCGGTCAGCCTGTTGACTGTATGTTGTATCTTGGTATCTTGAAAGATGGCATGCTGTGTGCAAACTTCTCTCACAGCCCAGCGGGCAACCAGAGTGGAAAAAATGTTGCCTGAACGATCTTCCCAGGTGACAGCACTAAATGTGTGATTGCATGAGCGACATTTCTTCACTTCAGCCCCACCACTGCTTAGTTTGTTGCACACCCCCATGTCATTTTTTATTGCTGATCTCAACTTGCTCTGCCAGGTCACGCGGTTACTGAGCTAGAGTTATTGATTGGTAGATAAAAAGGGGCGCACCTTCTGGCAGGGATAGTCTATTTTGAGCCATTTTTATCGTGCATTTTTTGGTGCTATACTTCGTGCTACTGTTACTGGTATTAGGCAAGACACACAATATTCATATCATGACTCATTGAAACAACCATTGTAACCATTGCAACCATGGTGATTTGGAGATCTCCCATAGAAACAGCCACATGGTTTCTGATGGCTATAGACTGAGGAAATTTTTGGTACAACCAAGAATAGGATTGCATCAAAGTTGGGTTTAAAGAGAAGACAATTTGGAGTTGCTTGATTGACTTGACATGTAGAATGCGGTATATCACCAACAAAACCACACGTGTAGAGTGAGCCTGAGCTGATGTGAGCGATAAAGCGCGGGTACGGTAAGTATACATCCGATACGGTACCATTTTGAGGCTAAACACATCCACTAAATGTTTGAATCCAACCAGTGAGAAAATAGGTACATCCGTGGGTGCTTGAACACTCTTCCCCTTGATTAGTCACCACTTTTGATGGCTAAACCTCTAGTGCTCATGACCAAATCAAATTCTTGGTTTAATCCCAATTTAAGTGATTTGAATCATAGTGAGTTCCTAGTCTTACATCTCAATGTTCAATTATGGTTGCTGATGACCAGCACCAATTTCCATAAAAATAGCTTAGACCCAGCCATACCCAGCCCATTTTCGCAAGAGTCACCATGGTTTAACCATGGTTTAACCACCATTTTTCCAGGTTAAGCCGTTCGTTCCACGTCCCGCCATTCCCAACACGACCTCCAGAAGGGCGGTCTTGGCATCCAGCGTGGCAATCAGCGAGGCGGGGGTGGAGCTCATCTCAGACCAGGCCTGAGACCGAAACCATGGGGGGTGGTGCTTCAGTGCTTGAAGCATGTCCCATAGGATCCATGGTGCTGGTATATATGCTAACATAAAGGGGGTATATTGATGGGATCCATGGCACACAATATATAGCAGCACCATGGATCCTATGGGTGTTGAAGCCACATCTTAGAACCCGTTGAACCGATGGAATTTTTGATTTAATTGCCATATAAATATATATGGGTATGGATCAATACCTATTAATACCATTTTTAGTGGGATGAACATCCATAAATCCCAGCTATTTTGATGTGAACTACAGGGGTACAAGGTTTTGACCCACTGCCATATAAATATGTTGATGGATATAGAATGTCATACATTGTCTATTTGAATCTGTTATGGTCTGTATGAACCAACAAGAGATGGTTGTAATGGGATCATAATGGGTCATTTAATGTATTGAACCAACATCTGTCAAAAAGATCTCTCTGGGTCTGTTTTGACCCACGTGTTTCTTCAATTTTGGATAATTCAAGGCATTTTGTGGGCGCACATTACACACTTGGATTTTTTGTTCAACTGATAAATTTGGGATGGAAGAAACGCGATGAAACCATGGATGAAATAGAGAGACTGAAAATTGAATCATTTGGCTATGGATCAATACCTATACATACCATTTTTAGGGGGATGAACATCCATTTACCAGCTATTTTGATGTTCACCAGGGGGATAGGGTTTTGACCCATCCCCATTTGGTTGACCCTGAAAATCATGTGGTTGGGAAACTGAATTCTTAGCTCCCTAGCTCCACATTCAATAGGGAATATGGAGAGGCATAGTTAGTAAGTTTCCAATTTCCGGATGGGACAGAGCATGTCCAAAACCAGCAAAAAAAAACATGGAAAGATCGGATTTGCTACTGTGGATGATTGCGAAATCCGAAGCACCAGTTGAAAACGGTGGTTTATCCCATTATTTACAGGGTTTCAAACATCCCAAATTGGTGGTGCAGGATTTCTTCCATCAACAAAAAATCACCATATTATTTGGAATTATCAGACCAGCCTGAGATTTTGCAATGTGTCAAAAGACATCGCGTTTTTTCCAGAATGGACTGGACAAATATGGGACCCGGGTCAGTCATTTAAGCCATGAAACTGTTTGGACAAATCCCAACAAAAAACACCAATCAACAACTTAAGCCATGAAGACCTATGGATGGTTGATTGGTGAATTCATGAAACCAGTTGGGGATATTTTCATATAGGTTGGGTTGTTCAACAAGAAAAACCAGGCCAGGCCAAAAACAAAAAACATACCCATCTAACTTGGCCATGAAGATTCCATCTGATTTTCATCAGCTGTCTGGGAGAGTTCGATGACATTCACAGTTTGCGAACCCAATAAGCCATGGCCCAGTCGAAATAGTTGATTTACCCAGCTAAAAAAAAATAACATGGTGAATCTTTCCAGTTCGTTTTTTGTAAACGTTTACCAGGCCGGGTAATCCTTCCCTAGATTAGTTTGGCCACTTGGGGATGACTTCCTCCCCTAATCTGTGCCTGAGAGGCGTCCGCCACAGTGCCAGCGCCTGAGAGGCTTGGACGAAACAAAAAGATCCATCAGTTGTCATGGAAAATGGAAACTCTACCCGGCCTGGTAAACGTGTACAAAAAACGATGGAAAAAACTATGGAAATTTGGGACCAAGAAAACTGCCCAACTCTGATGATCATATATAAGAATTGTATACTCTCTGGTTATTTGTTACATAGCCATGGTATAGATGGCCCATAGAAATAGATGGTTTACCGTTCTTGAAAATGGTGATGTTCCATGGCGAACTGTAACAGTCATAACCAGATGGTATATAGAAAATACTGAGTTTTCATGGTTTAACTGATATGACATCGAGGTCTGTTTTCTGAAACATCTGGATATTTCCATCTCCAAAGATCCTCACTGTTTGAGGTTTGGTTTTTGGGGTTCCAACATCTGAGGATAAAAATGATGGTTGACATATATGGAGGGTATATGATCTAAGCCTTCGAGAGATTGGGAGTTTGTGCACAGAAATCTGGGTAGCCTCGAAACGTAGCCTCGATCAACCAATGAAACGTGTCGACCGTGTCGACCCATTGATGGCAGGCTATTGGGATGGTGGTAAGTGAAACCCTGGGATGTTGGACCGGTCCATCATGAATAACTGGGGTCTGACTCAGCGATTTTCGGTGGAAGTTATCCATGTCTCAGTTCATATCACTGGCTACTCACCAACGTCCGATACCGTCCAGCTGAACATCTTTGAACATCTTTGAACCACTAGAAGCACTAGAACGGCACCAACTAGCATAGTCCCCATTGAACAAGTACAATAGCCTTTTTGAAGGCACTAAGCATGAAACATCCACTGTATTCCCATATCTGGGTTAGTTGACAAGTTAATACCAAATTTTCATGATCTATATGATATCGAATATATGTATATAAGATATAGATATATGTGTATGTATATATATATATATATATATGTATTATGAAGATCCCCGATTAAGTAATATGTTTGAGAGCATAACACACCTATAACTTCAGTCGAAGTCTCCAAAGGCACGCCGCCACCCGCTGAGCTTGTCACCATAGCGCCACTCTAGAGACACAGGACCCAAGGCTCCACACCTCGAGATGCTGGGAACAGGGGACACCACCAAACCATGTTGCCATATAATATATATATATATACAGACATATTGATTGATTTATACATGTGGGATGATGAGATGATTAAACATCAAAAAATGGTGAGCTCTCTATATCGATATTCTAACGTGGCTAATAGTTGGCGAAAAAAGAGATTTAGCAGGATTTAACCACCAAACATTGGGTGTATGTCAATTTTGGATGAACAGTTGGTTTTCCATATCTCTGTTAGCCATTTGGGGGTATGGTATAGATTCGATGCTACAATCATGCAAAAGATAGGCTATTGTTGGTTGGCCAATTCATCTTCACATATCTTCACATGGTTTTTCTCAAGCTGCTTTGAAAATCACTGGATCACCGAATCATGTCGTTCACTCCCCACACATGTCACAGCTGCAGCTGGCCAGTGGACTCCCGGCTTGTGACTGATCAGAATCACCATGAAGTTTGAGCCCATCAACTAACAGAATAAACGAGTGGGAAATATTCACATTTTTTCATCACCCTATGGAATATTCACCATATTTCACCAGCTCACTATTTTTAGATATGGTTTTTCCAACCATCAACTAATTAGCCTACTGGCTGATGGGTTTTTGTTACCCTACCAGCGCTGAAGTCCCCATGGGCCATGGGCCGCCCAACGAACTGCCGGCGCCCAAGGAAGCAACCTCGGCGGTGTGTTTCTTATGACTGTTTTTGTGGATGCTGAAATATGCCGAAAAACTTGCTCTCTCTCTATATATATATAATATGATGATTGTATATGATTGGTACATCTAGAAATATGTATGCATGTTGCCTCTGTTTGAATTGGTTTGGTTTGGAAGTTTGTATTAATAAAGGCAAGCAGATCATTTATAGGTCACATCATGCCGATTCCACCTGAAAAAAATCACGGTGCATTGCAACATCACAACACACGGCAACTTTTGAATATCCCAAGGATTTTTAAGGACACACCCAAATATCATCAAATGTCATATGGTGTACAAATAGTGTTTTTTGTGTATTGATGGGAATGGTGGTAACATGGTAACATGAGAAATGGATATTTCCCATCATTTCCCATCCTATCTATCCCCATTTATCCCCATTTTATCACCATTTATCCCCATATATCAGCTTCTATCCCCATGTGGGGATGGGTCAAAACCTGGAAAACCCCTGTAGTTCACATCAAAATAGCTGGGATTTATGGATGTTCATTCCCCTAAAAATGGTATGTATAGGTATTGATCCATAGCCATGTTACCACCGTTTTCATAAAGTCCAGCATAAAGCTCCGGACGGGTAGTGCTGGTCCCACCGACAACTCCAACCTTTCAACGGCGGAGCTCAGGAACTCGGGGGACATGGGGAACTTTTTGTTGGCAAAATGTGGACCAAAATGGTGAGAAACATATGGAAAAAACTGATTTTCATGTGACTCATGAAAATAATCATGTGGATATATGATGATATATGTGGATATTGTGACTTTGAAGCATTTGGAAAAAAAAAATCCAGTGGAGAAACCATGTCTTTTGAAACAAAACCATCGTGGACCGTTCCAAAAAATTGACCAACTTTCCTACCAAATCTCCGCGGGACGACGGCTCTGAGCCGCGTCTCTGAAAATTTCCCAAGATTATCCAAATATGTTGGTATACTGAATTATATGGTTAGTAGTAGATGGAGTCAGATGGAGTCAAATCTACTGGCTATCAAGTTTAATTCTTAGATTAATTCTGTTGATTTTCGATATTGTTATCTATCAACCCTCCATATTCTGTTGGCATTGTAAGTCATGTGTATCTTAGATTCATCCATTTTTCAGCACTTTTTGTGGCGATTATTGGCGATCAACTCCCATCAACCCGTCTTTTTTGGGGGTCTAACCATGGTTTCACCATGGTCTAACCCTGGTTTAACCCTGGTTTAACCATGGTTTAACCATGGTTTAACCCTGGTTTAACCAACATTAACCAACCACATCTCCATCCCCCCTTTCCATCCCAGCTCAGCGCCTGATGCTGCTGCCCTGATCCACCAGCACTTGGCGATTCGTCAACGCCACGGCGTCGGGAACGCGACTGGTGGTGAAGCTGATGCCGTGCATGCCCTGCTCGGCACGGGGGCATGGGTGATGGGATGACCCTACTACAATGTGAGGTCCCCGGCCGTACGAAATCGCGTTCAGTTGGTGGGTTTATAACTCCAATTTCACTATGGTTTATGGTACTTATAACTATAGTTACTGGGGCTTATAAACCAACTTAGCTATCTTGGGTTTATAACTATGGTTTATAACTCCAATTTCACTATGGTTTATGGTATGCAAATAACGAACTAGTTACTGGGGCGAATCTAAACCAACGTTCACATCACTGGGGGGCCTCACATTGTATGCAATGGTGATTGGAGATGATATGTGGATATAGTGGTGGATGACTATTACTATTGACGATAGAATAGAATAATTAGGATGATATATGATATCTGGAAAGTAAGGTTTGTATATTGATATGTCAATATTGACTATGATAGAAAAACTGGTTGGTGGATTCATTTTAACAATCTTGAAAAATATGCTCGTCAGTTGGGAAGGATTCTTCCCAAATATGATGGAAAATGAAAAAATGTTCCAAACCACCAACCAAATAATTAGGATGATAGAAAAGGATAGTAAGGCTTGTATATTGATATGTCAATATCCACAGGACTACTAGTGGTAAATATATGGATCATGATAGAAAGGGTTTGTAAATATTGACCATGAACATCATGGACCATCACCGTATTTCTCATGGGACATATGGAACATACATGGGAACATGCCCCCTCTGAATATTTGGTCATGAATTGACCATGATGTGAACAACCACCCTTCTTTTTGTTCTTCAAACACATTTTTTGGAATTTACCAATTTACATTTCATTCATTGGCTTATGCTGGTTTATCGCCTGAATTTCCCTATGACCATGATCATTCTTGGTGTGTATACCTGTTCAGACAAAGCCATTCGCGAAAAAATGCGGCATTTTGGTGCGATTTCACGGCTCTAAAGACATCGAGGTTTGAGGTAACTCTTTGAGAAATTCGCCTCTGTTGCGAAGGCGGGATTCGCCTCACAATGGGTGATAAAATATGATAAAATCATATAACATGTGACATCTATGTGACAATATGCAACTAAGACATGGGAATTCCGGGCAAAAACTGGGGGTAACCCTCGAAAAAACATCGACATCGATGACTTGACATCGTTTTCCCACCTCGTCCCACTGACCCAAGACGTTTTCAAGCTTCAGGTAGACCTGAGAAGCTGGGGAAACTCTGCCATGGATGGGTTGGTCGCCCAAGGGCCCAGGCAGTGTGGCAGTGTCTTATGGGAAAAATGAGGCTTTTGAGCTGTGGGATTGAAGTTTTTGTTTCCATAAGACACTGCTATGGGTTATGAGTTATGGGCCATAATGGGTTTTCCACAGTGTCTTATGGGTTATGAAGTTTTTGTTTCCATAGTTTGCAGATGTTTGCAGAGAATTCCAGCAAATAAGAGTGAAGAAGAACACACCTTAACCGAAGAGGGGACAAATGTCCGAAGAAAATTCATCACACTATCACACTATCCTTGGTTTTTTCAGAGACTTTGAAGCCAACAGAATAATAGTCATGAGTCATAGTATCTGACTCATACCTGACTCATACCATGCCAGCATATTAAATCATATTATCAGATGGTCATAGTCATAGTGTCATGGTCAGGAAAGTCAGGATGGTTCACATCTGACTCACCGCTGGTTTCCATCGGATGATACCCAACAAACTATCTAAAAAAACTGCCATATGGCAGTGTGTCAAAACCTTGTACCCCTGGTGAACATCAAAATAGCTGGTAAATGGATGTTCATCCCACTAAAAATGGTATTAATAGGTATTGATCCATACCCATATCGCTTTATAGGAAAACGATTCATAAAATAGACACCATCCAATTGATCTTCCATGCGAAATTTAGGGCCAGATGTGTTGAGGCACCACTCCGTGAAAAACCCCGCGTTGAGGCACCGACATTTAAGTTCGCCAGGGCCATGGTCAATTCGATCGCCACAGACTGAGTCACGAGATATGATCCAACTTATGCATGGCTTTGGATGAGTCTCTCCATGTTTAATCATCTTCTAGACTTTTGTGACCCCACCAGGCAGGTGTGAAGTGGCACCTGCATGATGTCATCAGCCTGTTTCCACCATGGTTTCTCATGTTTTAGCCGATGTCCTTCACCTCTTGGCACATTTCCCTCAACAAGTTTCAGGATCTTTGCGATCAAGTTGCACTTTAGCATAATATCTATCTACACCAAAATCTTCACAATCAAAGTCAAGTAACTTGAGATACCATCTTGTTATTTAACACTTCGCCATGGAAAATCACCATTTTTCATAGGTAAACCATCTATAAATCATTGGGCCATGGCTTAACCATGGCGAACTGTAACAGTCATAACCAGGCCAGGTCAATCCCATTCGATTCCATTCAACCACCATACATCCCATGGAAAATCACCATTAAATCCCCATTAAATCACCATTGATTCATCACTAAATCCCATTAAATCATCATTAAATCCCATTAAATCCCATTAAATCATCATTAAATCACATTAAATCATCATAAATCACCAAAAACCACCATAAATTCCATTAAAATCACCATTAAATCACCATAAGTTACCCGAGACCTGCCATGCCATGCCATACCTGCGTGGGTCGGTCAAAAAACGGCACCTCCGGGATCGTGGCGCGCAAGCCGCACGGCACCGAGCCCACGGCCAGGCCAGCAGTATCCAGGCCCAACCTCCGTTGGGCAGGACTTTTCCCATGCTGCTATTGAAAATGGCCATAGAAATAGTGGATTATAGTGGATTTATCCATTGAAATGGTGATTTATAGTGGATTTATCCATTGAAATGGTGATTTATAGTGGATTTATCCATTGAAAATGGTGATTTATAGTGGATTTACCCATAAAAAATGGTGATTTGTCCACAGGTATGGTAAAATGCTGGTTTTTTATACTTGAAGATAAGTGAAATTTTAGATCAACATATATGAGCAAGAAACATATATATATATATAATATGGTGCATTGGAGGAAGAACTTAATGGCATTTGCAGCATGTCTTATGAAGCAAAATTATGCAACATGGACTTTTAAGCAACAAACTATGAGTATGAGAATCATAGCCCGCAGTGACGGGTTCTATTTTGATCAAAGATGACATTCTCTCCTGCTGAGAAAAATCGACCCAGAGGTCACAATGTTCTGCTGACGAATTGTCAAACGTTTCAGCGAAGTTGTGGTCTTGTGGATATTTCTTTTTCATTGTATATATTTGTATATTTACCCACATCCAAACAACTATTTATAGATCTACCAATATATAGATACCAATACAATGGAAAAACCATTTTTCATGGCAAAATCCACTATAAATGGCCATTTTCAATAGCTATGTTAGCTTACCAGAGGGTATATCATATTAAATCCCATTAAACCACCATAAAATCCCATAAAATCACTATTAATCACTATTAATCTTTTTGGACATGTTCACTGCATGGTAGCCCTGTCCATATCTCCCAATCAGTCTGAATTTGTTTGTGCAGAGGCTGCACTGGGACGCCACGCGTGAGCTGGTTACAGCTGTTGGGCAGGTAGGAGAGAATCTGCAAGGTGGATGTTGAAAAAACTGAGGAGTACTCAATGGATTGGGTTTTAATGGGATTTTATGGTGGTTGAATGGGATTTAATATGATATACCCTCTGGTAAACTAACATAGCTATTGAAAATTGCCATAGAAAGAGTGGATTTACCCATTAAAAATGGTGGATCTTTCCATAGCTATGTTAGTTTACCAGAGGGTAATTGTATCATGTGTTTCCAATCGTTCGTTTGATGATGAAAAAAAAGGGGGTTTCCCCCGACAATTCCAACCCATTCTGGCAAGTACACAGCTTCTGCACAATGTGGCAGGATATACAGCTGTGATTGTCTGATGATAGAAATATGCCAGAAACAACGGCCAAAATGATGAACTTCCCCCAAGTGCAGACTTTGAATGAACATTCACAAAACTGTCCAACATCAACATGTCCCATGTCATAAATTGTGGATCCGCATACTAGAACCCTGGAGTAGTGACCAAAGTAGGCAGTCCGGATTTGCCAAGTATTTCAGTATTTCCATTTGCATTGTAATTTCCACCTGAAAATTTCATATAGATCCCATGAATATTCCATTGTATATATATATATGTATAATATCATATATCATATACAATATGTATATACATACATAATTACATATATATATATAATTATATATATATCATTATATATATATATCCCCTTTCTATCCCATGTTTTTCCTTATCATCTCCATAAATGATCATCAATAGGTGGGAAAAAGCCATCCCCTGATAGCTTTATGGCACCTTGGCACAGTGGGATCCATCTCCGCTGCAGCGCCAACGAATCAGCTTCCAGGGCCTCAGATGGCCGAGGCGATCTCCATGCGATTCGGGATATGCATTGTAATTATCATTATATATATATATGTCAACATGATATATAGATCTAATATATATATATATATATATATAATGACATATATATATATAATGAATGTATTGACATGTATTTTCGCACGAACTTTGAGTCTTGTATTTATATGAATCTTCACATGTATTTACCCACGAACGATACTGAGTCTTCACCCAACACATGGGAGATAATTGTGAGACAAAATCACACATGCAAGATTTTGTTCCACAACAATTTGGATAATCACTGGGAGAGAAAGAATATGAGAGTTTTTCGATGTGCGCCCTAACTTGGATAAACATCCCAAAACACCAAAAACATATGTGATTTCTTACCTCCCAAATAGATGGATCATTGATGCAACAATTGCGATGATTTCATCTAGTCTTGGGTCAATTTCCAGAAAAATCGAAATCCCATTGCGCTGCATTTTACCCTCTGGTAATGACTAACATAGCTATTGAAAATGGCCATTTATAGTGAGTTTTCTTATTAAAAATGGTTATTTTCCATAGTTATGTAAACGCTTACCAGAGGGTATTCTTGATGATTCACCATTTACAAGAGCCACCCAGAAAAAAACCTGTAGCATTCCGCATTCCATCAAGAAATTGCCAATTTCAACCACCAAGAAAGATATTTGCCATCCAACATTAAACAACCAAAATCACCCAGAAATTCCACCATAGATCATCCACTTCCATCCCATTTTTCATCCTCAATTTGGATCCCGTCCGGGGTCACCCTGGGTCACCCTGGGTCCCCCTGACCGACCACCAGAGCCCAACGAAAAGGAACCGTCCAGATGAAGATCGCCGCACTGACCCCAGATGCTGGGCCCACGCCTCAGCCGTGGGGAGTTTTTTCGCCTGGAGGTCATCTGATTTTGGGAGGAAAGTTGGATTCAAAACACCTCCAAAATGATACAAATGATGGTGATGGTTGTTTTTTCCATGATAATGATGATGATGGTGTCTTTTTTTATCAGGCAACTGTGAAAAATACTGTAAAACAAAAACATAAAGTATATGTTCGCTGTCCCCAAAAACATGGGTATCTAATGGTATCTACTGTCTAGGTCAAGCTGCAAAGAATCAGCTGGTTGAAAGGACCCTTGGGATCCCTTGGAAAGTAGATGCCACAGTAGAATCATGTAACAATTCAGCAGTGTTAACATATATATATACAGTATATGCACAACAAAAACAGAAATCTGCACGACTCATTCTGCCAGTTTTTTTTTGTGTATCACTTTCAGGGAAACATCACATAACTGACATAACTGACATAACATAACCCAATTGTTGTCATTTTCACATGACTTATCATTAACCATCAATAACCATCAATAACCATATATTAACCATATATTAATCCACGTTCCGGTCCCCGGGTGCCCCACAGGACCACTTGCGGCTGCTGGAAGTTCCAGGTCTCTCCCAAGGCCTGGTGTTTTCAGGCAAGGACTGACCAAACAGAGATGGCCAATATATGGCTAATATATGGTTTATATATGGTTTATATATGGTTTATATATATATATATATTATATATATATATGGTTAATGATGGTTAATGATGGTTAATGATAGTTCATGATGGCTAATGATGGTTCATGATATGTGATCTTTTGTTTACCCCCAAGATGTCAATATTGGCAATATCATGGTTAATGACTGTTGATGTGCCAGGATTTGGTGATTAGATGTGATTAGATGTGATTAGTACATTGCCAATCTTAGATACCCTGCAACAAAATAAATTCTTTGCTGGTTAGTAGATATTCCCATTAATACCAAAAGACTAAAGGATTAAAGTATCCATGTAAGATTGACCTAGAGTATACAACGCATGAGAGACATGGGAAGTTGCAAATGGGCTTTAAAGCTTGACCCGTGACATCAACCGGAACAAGACATTCAAGTCAAGTCACCCCACCCTTCACCCTCCATTTACCAACCTTTAAAGAGAGTTGGAACATCAAAACACTGAAAGCTTAGGCAAATGACATTTAAATGAAATTCATGGCGATTTGACAGTGAAATCACCATCCAACCAGAAACACCACTGGACCACGGGACTGCCACGGGACCACTCCCCCTGGCTCCCGACAGGTCCCAGAAAGAGCCGCTGCGAGGGAAATTCGAAAGGACGACTCACCTGCACCATGGGCCAACCCACGAAAAAATCACCATGAATCATTGGGGAGTGAGTCACTTGGGAGAATATTTATATGCATTTTTTTTTGGTTGAGAGACAAGCTATTTGAATCACTGAACCATGACAGTCTGCAGTCAAGAGCAAACGAATCCAGCATAAGGAAGGTTGAAGAACCAACCTCAAGATATTGAAGAACCATCCGATTTCTTGAGAATGAACATGAGCAGTGAGAGCTGAAAAACTTCAACATGTCCGCAACTCAAAGAAACAACATGGAACATATTCAGCCATCGCAACTGAAACAAACATCACTGATTATAGTGATTCATAGTGATTCATAGTGATTTTTGGCTTGATTCCTCCAAAAATGGGTCTGGAAGACAATGTTCTTTATTCTCTTGCTGTGAACTGTTTGTTTTTTTGGAGATGATAGCCTGATTGCCCCTACTAGTCATCATTCGTTAAGTGACATCGGCCACTAATGTCGTTATCACATCAATGAGTGGCAGGTTGCAGAATCATGGTGATGACATGTGATGACATTCTGGGAATGATTCTGGGAACAATAACCACAACAAACCTTCCTTCGTTACAACGATTGCATAACTGCATATATGTGTTTATTGTATTGGAGTGCAATCCATCCCTTTTTATCATGTCTCCTTTTTATCATTCTTTGCAACTATCCGTAATACTACTTCGTGTATAATTTACCTTTAAATAACATTGAACTAACTAACTAACCAACTACCCATCCCATCCCATCCAATCCCATCCCCACGGTTTCGAGATTGAAATCCAACCTCCCGACCCATGGCACACCTCGATGGGCACATCGATCTGCTGGTATTGCCGCGCCGCATCCTGCAGCTAAACTAGTTCACAAACCTTCGAACTGAAGCCTAAACTTCTGAGTTTTCACTTTGAAAAGGAAAAACTATCTGCAAATCATCTGCAAATCATGGGCAAATCATCTGCAAGTCATCTGCAAATGGATTTAAGAGATGATTTGAGATGTGAGTGATTCCCCATTTGGCGCAGGGTTCCCCAGGAATATGGTGACCACTTCGGGTCTGTTTTCTGCAAAACATACATGGTCAATGCTCCAAGAATCATCATGATCTTCAAGTAAAGTATCGATGTTCAATGCATAAAACATTCATTTTTGCCAGTGAAATCTCAATCTGGCTAGCTAAACTAAACCCTCTATTTTCGCTCATTCAACACCTCCATCTTCCCATATTTTTTAGACCTAGTTAGACCATGTTAGACCTCAATTTCTGCGACTTAAACCTATGTTAAACCTCTGGTAAACTAACATAGCTATGGAACATCAGAATTTTTAAGTTCGGTAAATCAACTATTTCGATTAGGGCCATGGCTTCAATAGCTATGTAACAGTCATTGCCAGAGGGTAAACCTCTCATTGTCCATTAAAACCTATTGTTAAACTTTATAAACCAGAATAGCTTATAGTTTATGGGTTTATAAACCTAAGTTCCATGGATTAAACCTATTGTTAAACCCTCCATTGTCCATCCATTTTCGGTAACACCGCGGTTCCGCACCAGCACGAAGACAGCCGTGGAGGCGGTTCCCAGCGATGCGCCAAAGCCCAGGCGCACCACGATGTGCCGCGGAGAGCCTTGGTGAATGACGTGAACGGCCAAGAAATGGTGGGTGAACAACCAAAACATATCCCAAAATGCTGGTTTTCAGTGGGGAAAATTATGGAAAATCATGGAAAATCATGGAACATGATGGAAAATGATGGACCATGATGGAAAATCATGGAAAATCATGGAACATGGATGTTTAACATTACTTAGCACTTTGTTTTACTTTGTGATACGGGAAAATAGGTGGATTTCAGTGGACTTTACAAAGGAAGTCTGGCTGAGAAATCCCTGAACTCTCCTGGGCTTTTTCTCAAAGCCATCGAAGGATGGGATTTTCCAATACCAGAGGCCATTCTACCAGAGAAATATCTGGGTAAATTACAATAATTCACCAACCTGAATTAAGGCCATGTGGGGATGATTTCCCTTATTAACCATGATTCCAGTGAGGTCGCAGTGAGGTCGTTATAATATAATTACCCAGAAATATTGAGAAATGGCTGTTTTACCATGATAAAATCATGTGGGAAAATTTGGCTGTTTTTTTTTTTTTTTAAAATGGTACAAAAAAGTATGAGATTTTCATGTGCCCAGGAATCAGGAGTTGATCTTAGCAAAAAACATGGTGATTTTTTTGCATTTCATCAACAGCAATCAGACATTGAAAACCAGCCGAAATGGGGCGAATTCTTGGGGTGAATGGTGGGTATTTGGATTGTAATATATGAGGAGTTGGGCCATCAAAACAGCATGATTCTATGGTAGGTGATGTTTCTCCGAAAGAGGATATGGCCACTTTTTTGGGGATTCCATATATTACTTACTGGTGCGTTTTACGTAGGGAATGGATGGGTTGCTGGGGGTTGCTGGGGGTTGCTGGGGGTTGCTGGGATGATTATTGATAGTTAGCCAGTGGATCATTCCCGAAAATTCCCTGCGTTTAGCACCAGTAAGATTAAATGTACACTACTTGGACAAAGTTTTAGAAGGCCCCGTAGAAAGGATGATGACCAAGGCGGGGGAGCACCAGGTGAGCAGCGAGCATCTTAGCGATCGAAAGCTACCAAAGCGAGCATCTTACGAAAATGATACCAACATTGTCTGGTTGGTGGTTGACCTATCCATATGGTTAATAGTGGTTAATAGTGGTTAATGATGGTTAATTATGACTGGTTGATGGTTGACCTACCCCTCTGAAAAATATGCGAGTTCGTCAGTTGGGATGATGAAATTCCCAATTAATATAGAAAAACAATCCAAATGTTCCAGTCACGACCAACCAGTTGTGATAGTTTTACCATCATCTTCCACCATCACCTGCCATCACTGCCATGTTGTGCAAGTCGGGACCCCCAACTTCCAGGCACGTTGGAAGATCTAAGGTTCTGGCCCTGAAGGCAAAGTGCTTCGTCCCCAAGTTCTGCTACCTCACCACGGTAGTTCAAAACCTGGAAATGTGGTCCAGAGAATCTATTTGAACGCACTTGAGCATTTGGAAGCTGATGATTTGGAAGGCCAAGAACACGAAACATCTATGATGAGATTTGGAAGATCACTGTATAGTATTAGGATGTATATGGATGTATTAGGACAAAGGGAGTGAACCTTGAACTTGCTGTTTTGAGCTGGAATGTGCCTGGGCCATGCGGGACCATTGCCATAATCCATATAATCCTGCCCAAAAGTGTGCGCGGAACACCAGATTGACTTGGCATGGTTCTTGAACTGGATGTTTTCATAATATTATTATATGATATTATATGATAATCAGCATCAACCTTTTCTCATGTTGCAGCTACACTTGAGTGACTCCCAGCACCACACTCCCTGAGTTGGCGGCAGTCGTTGGGGAAAAAACGTTGGAGCAATTCAGCTCCGTTCCATAACTCAAACCTGGCGAGGTTTCAACAGAAGAGAGAGGACACCACGCATCGCAAGATAAAGGATGTGTTTCGACCACCTGTGGGCACCACAAAATTCAATTTCAGAAAGGATCAGTACATGATCAGACTAAAAATCCAGACTAAAAATCCAATGGATTTTTCAGAAACTCAACCTGTTGGACCCTGCCGACCCCTCTCCCTTCGATCTCAAGCATGGCTGGGTGTACCATCCAATTCGGCTAAAGTTGTATCAAAGGCTAGCATCAGGGCACTGCCCCCATGTACAAGTTGTGCTAGCACCGCCTGCCCACGACATCTGGGGATGAAAACCCGGTATCTGGTGGGTGCCAAATTTCCACTTTCAGTCTGTACAAATGTGATTCGATAAACTGTACAAACGCCCAAATAACCAACAATGGTTGTTGATGTGTCCATGATCCAAATATAAACTAAATAAATACGTTCACTCCTGATAACTTTAGCACCAATTCCCTCTGCCCGTGGGAAAAAAAAACATTGCCATCCACTACTGATTCAGGGAACATTACACCCACAAAAAGCCTGCTTTCTCACTGCAAAACTGCAAAAAAAAGGCTGTGTCTTCCTCGAATATGATAGTTACGCTAAAGAATATTTCATTCATGTCAAACCCACCCCATGCCCACTTTCGAAGGTAGATATATTGATATACTATAGGTTCGCTGAAATAGGCATCCCAAAACTTGATGATGAATTATAACTTTCCCGATTTAAATTGCCGCCATAATCACATGGTTATTGTTGGCTATATATCCGGTCACATATCCCCACGAAAAATCCGCAATATATACCCGGAAAAACACCATGCTCCTCTCCCGGTCACCATTCTGTCCTGCGGCCGAGAAATAGTCGCTTCACAACCTGATGATCAACGAGAAAGAAATGGGTCTTGATGCGCCTGAGGTGGGTTTTCTACATTTCCCAAATGGCAGCTAAAATGGTGAGGAAATGGCTGGTGACATGGGTAGAACCCCCCCCTACGATAACCACACATCAACTGCTTCATTGGTTTTTAGCATTTTCTACCCCTTCACAAATCAGGAGTTGTTCACAACTCAAAATGCCCAACAACAATCCATAAAGTACCATCTGGTTGTGACAAACATAGCCATGGAAGCCATGGCCCATAGAAATAGATGATTTTCCCAGCGTTTGCTAAACCTCCATTTATTTCAGGGATTTTCCAGCCAGCGAACTGTTAGTCATAACCAGATGGTATATGTGGATGGGTCAAAACCTATTAAAAAATACCGTTTTACCACATATGAAATTACCAGAAATTTGGGGGAATAACCATCCATTAACCATCCATTAACCAGATAAAGTACCGTAGAAATCACTCGATTCCAGCCCGATTTTTTCATCGGTCACTGCTGGGGTCATCCCCAAGCTAAGTTGGACCGTTGTTGGGAAAATGAGGATGAATCCACTGGAAAATGAGTACCACAATTCATACTGGTTGGTGGAAACGGTGGAAATCTCATGTGGTATATACCAGAAAATTAGGATGAATGGGGTATATACCACAATTTTTCTGGTTGGTGGTTGACCTACCCCTCTGAAAAAATATGCGAGTTCGTCAGTTGGGATGATGACATTCCCAACTGAATGGAAAAATAACATGCATGTTCCAAACCACCAACCAGAAAAAAATCATTGTGTATTGTGTGATTCATCTTAGATTCATTTAGATACCATCCAAACAAGTCTGTTTCATGGTATAAAACATTAACCCATTTACGGCAAAAACTTCATCTATTTTCGGCAAGCATTTTGATAGGTTTACCTAACATCATTCCCTACACCTGTACTCAGTCACGTTGGTGTCATACTTGTTGCTACATTCTCAGGTATTAACCCCACAACATTCTCCATTTTTCGGCATCTATTTTCTCTTGCAACTAAACCATTATTTATGCAACCAAAACCGCATCCAAGAAATATATGAATGCTAGACACGGTTGACCCAGTATCAACAATGTTGATGGAGACCGATAAACCCAGTAAACCCAGCCACCCAGTAACCATAATCCTATATTGAATCACAATTGATCCATTGTACTATGATTAAAACCGATTGATCCACTATATGGTTTCCCCATTATATTAACATTGTATTCTGGGTTTCTCATTATACATAAGTTACTGGGGGAAACCATATAGTAACATAGTATAATGGGGAAACCATTATAGTAACAAACATTTTCATAGTAACATAGTAACATATCTAGTATAATATAGTAACATAGTAACATATATTTATATAGATTATCATTATCATCATATCATGTTACTATGTTACTATGAAAAAAATCATGTTACTAATAATGATAATGATAATATTATAGCATATGATAATATTTAGCTATGATAATATTTACTAACATATGATAACTATGAATAGCATATAATATTTAGCCATTATCATCATCATATCATGCTTGGTTTCTCCCCCCATTTTTCCATCGACCGAGATGTCGGACGCTGTGTGGCTTGGCCAGGACAGGCTGCCTGTTTTGCAGGCGATTGGACTCAAAAAAAAATCTTGATGTCCCATGCTACACTTGAATGTTTTACCATGATGTTTACCATGATGTTTACCATCCTCCAAATCATCACCACAAATGTGATGTAAGCATCCCCAAATGGTAGGTTTATTATTGGGTGGTTTACCACATTTCGGATGTATGGTTTCTATGTTGGATCATTGGAATGTGGCGATTTTCATCCAAGTGTTGGATGGAATCATTGGAATATGCTGATTTTCAATACTAAAACATTGCTCAAGAACCCTCCCAAACTCAAACATATGTATCCAGTGTTTGAGATTCCTTGCAACATACTCCCCCAACTCATAAAGCACTATTTTCTAAAAACATCATCTGGTATGTTAATATGTATATATATTTGTTTGACAATGATACATATATTAACATAATCCAATATCTACATATATATATACATATATAAATCCAACTATCATCTTATCATCCTATCATCCATCCCAAATCTCAGGTTGCTTCCCCTTCTTCCCACCGATCCGCTGGGTTGACCCCACGAACAGCGACGGGGGTGAAAGACTTCCACATGCGCCGAGCTCATCGTTGCTGCGGATGGCGGGATGGCCAGGGATGATCCGAAATGATGGAAGGAGAAAGCCTTAGATCCAAAACCATGGAAAGATCCAGCATTTTCATGGGGAAAATCACAATTTTTATAGGGAAAATCACCATGTTCATCCATTTGTATAGGGAAAATCACCATTTTCATGGGGAAAATCACCATTTTTATAGGGAAAATCACCATGTTCATCCATTTGTATAGGGAAAATCACCATTTGTATAGGGAAAGATCCACCATTTTCATGGGGAAAATCACCATTTTCATGGGGAAAATCACCATTTGTATAGGGAAAGATCCACCATTTTCATGGGGAAAATCACAATTTTCATGGGGAAAATCAC
>Ga0126342_10004575_pt1 | contig 23723 bp, 18 predicted proteins | sample Cyp1metagenome_FD_92528 | JGI IMG/M metagenome (GOLD analysis project Ga0126342, IMG submission 92528) | Coral microbial communities from Lord Howe Island, Old Settlement Bay, Australia - Cyphastrea 1 metagenome | ecosystem: Host-associated > Invertebrates > Cnidaria > Coral ...
TGAAACACACATGAAACACAAATGAAACACATAAGAATAAGAGAACATGTTGTGTCAAAACATGCTTGTACGTGGAAACTACAAAGACTCCTCTCTACAATGATTAGTAAAGTCTCTGACAAGAGGTCAGCCAATTGATGTACCTTTCTATCACGCTGTTTCTTAGATCTCTTCCGAAGGCGAACCAGGTGATTCATCATCTTGCGCAATGCAAGCGCATCCCTTTCGACATGTGTTTCGGTATAGTCATCGACCTGCAATGGCGCACTTGTTCCAACAAAACCCAGGTCTCTTTAGCAGAAACAAAGTATACATGCATGTGTGTCTCACATCACACTCTTTCATCACACCCCATCACACCCCATCACACCCCATGTTCCCAACCAAGCCTTCCACCGGATAGCAACCACAGTCTCAAGAATCCACTGCAGGCAATGGACCCTTTTGATAGCCAAGGTCTTGTTCAGGTAAGGGACTACCAAGTGAAGTAAGTCAAAGTTGCTGGCAAGTGTACGACAGCTGTGAATTGGAACACCCTTTGGGGGCCAATCAACCAAACTCTTGACCGAAATTGCTCGGCACTTGAAAGAGTCATCCTTTTTCAGTTTATCCCTTAGATCTAAGACAGCAGCCCATTGGTCGTCAGTAACCCGGAAAGGAAACTTTGGATCAATGAGCTTCTTCTCATCCTCCACCATTGCCAGCTCCACACACCGAGTGGCGAACCCTAAAATATGAGGTGCAAACCCTGCGGTATATATCCAAACATGTCCAAGATGGCTCATGAATACTTGTCACACAACGTGCCATGCTCAAACCATTCTTGCTCATTCTTGCAAGCATATGGTAGAAAAGTTCTTTATGGATACGAACGTTTCACAGGCAGCACAATGAGGCCCCAGCAAGGAAAACATGCGGGACGCACCGGCATGATTGCAGCAAGGCTTGAGCTAAGCCACTGCCGAAGGGTCAAGTGGCTTCCAACAAGAAAAAACAAAAACAATTGGTCTTTAGGAAGTAACCAAAAATAGTTGGTTTGATCAAGAATAGTTGGTCTGAACAAGAAGATTTGGTCGAACAAGAATAAGTTATACATTCGATCCTTCAGGTATATATAGTTCAATATGGATTTCACACGATTGATATGGGTCGGTTTATGGTATCATTCAGGTTTTTAATAGGTCTACTGAATTGTGATTGGTTTCAATGTTTTTTTTTGCCACGACCCCAGCTAATATTGAACCCTGAGAATAGCAACTGTTTACTGGAAACAAATCTTCCAACATCCTGTTTGCCAGTGTCTATGTCAGTTGTTCCTGTAGTAAATCTGATTTTGTAGGTCGCCATTCTAACCAATCAAACTCATGGACTCTTAAGCAGTTTGAGATACCCTCGCAGTGGTTTGTTTAATGGACCATGCGGAAAAGGAGACATGGCTTGTGGCCTCTTAGTGGTTTCAACCTTCCAGCAGCTCGTGATTCAACCGCCTAGCCCGAAAAAAACGCTGTCCCCAAGATAGCTTTCTGTCAGTTTCGATCTACATTCAGTACCTGCTGGATTTACTGTGGTTCAAACAATAATAAACTACTTTGGGAATGGTTTCTATCACCTATTTATTAGTGATGACTGAGGGATGGTGCAAATGGCAGTGTTTCACCCACATTACTGTAGATACCATCTGGTAAACTAACATAACTATGGAACATCACCATTTTTCATGGGACAATTCACCATAAATGGTTATTTTCCATAGTTATGTTAGTCATTACCAGAGGGTACATCTAAAGTTGGCTTCGTAAGGGAAGTTCTCATCGGCCTTGGTTGGTGATCCTGTTTCTGTCCAAGGTCAAAAAGTTAGGGAAAGCAGCGATGACGGTGCGCTCGCTCCGCAGAGAGCTTTGGGGCAAAACAATCCCTGTAACACCACCAAAAACATAATTGCTACTGCTTATATCCTGGAGTTGAAGTTGTGAATTTGATATATTTGGATCATTTTTTTGGAATCTAGTCATCATCTAGTCTGAAGGAGATTGTATGTGTATGCCAGCGTCAAGGTAGAGTTGTGAAGAAAAAAACTGATAGTTGTGCTTCTGGACAATGGGTCCTTGCTGCATTAGTCAATCAACCATCACTAAATCCAATTGGGCAAATTCGAAAACTCATAGGTTGATAATGAATATAATAAATAAAATTATATATATATATATATGGGAGTTCAATAATAATTGAATACAATGAATATAATGAATTATCATATGTTGATTATTATATTATGTGGTGGGGTTTTCACAGCACAGTATATATATATAAATATATTATATATATATATTGGATATGATCGTCATTTTCGGGCTCGTCATTTTCGGGCTCGTCATTTTCGGGCTGGAATTCTCCATGAATCAGATCGGAGCGGCTCCTTGTCCGGAAGCATTGCATCAATACTACAATAACCTCGGTTTATCAAGAAGCCATGGCAAAATCCGTGCGCTTTAATAAATTTAAACTTAACTTAATGGGTCAATGAGCCAAGGGCCAAACTTCAATAGAAACAGCTATTTCTTCCAGGTTTGCATTAAGCGACGCAGCAGTTACGGCTGATTTTGGGCAGCAGAGTTCAGAATCTTCCAATCAGTGGTCCTGTCCACTTTCTACGGTCTCAGTCCATTACGCCCCAATCACTTCAGGGCTATTGAAAGCGGTTTCTTTAGGTTGCTTCGTAGTGCGCTAGGTCTAGGTATTAAAGCGACTTTTATCTCTAGAGCATCCAGTATTCGTGTATGGGACATAGCAGGAACCCCCCTCACTGCAGCACAACTTGTACTCAAACAACAGATTGAAACCTTGCTCTAAATTCTAAACATTGGCTACTCCGCCGGAAGACCCATTCCATCACATTTCAGTTGCGCGTGCCGGGACTGTATCTTGATTTCCCAAAATTCCTGGGGTAGGTCTCCACATGTCTCCACTCTCCACAGGCTAGGCAACATGCGAACATATCTCCAAGAGCCCACGAAAGGAACTGGTGAACTCCAACCATCCCAATATCCAAAAAGCCATTCTGAAACTTCCAAGTCCGCTGCGCCGCCCGCTGTGCGCAGCAAGGTTTTGTTTAAGCCGGGGGCACCAAAAAATAGTGAAATGACTGAAATGGTCAGTTCTGGTTAGTATCTGCTCAACAATTGGTGATTAACGTTAATAACAATGGTTGCTTCTGGCCAACAACTATTAACTAAGATAATGTTTTTTATCTAACCTTTGATTCTTATAGATTAACCTTTGTTTCTTAGATTGTTTTAGATTAACCAATAGACTTATTAACTTAGATTACCCTCTGGTTATTTAACATAGCCATGGAAAATGGCCCATTTATAGATGGTTTACCTATTAAAAATGGTGGGTCTTTCCGTGGCTATGTTAAACAACCAGATGGTAATTGGTGATTCACCATTACTCACCATGTATCAATCACGTATGAACCAGCTCCAGGCGGGAGAGGAGGCCGAACACCTGGCGGAGGCGGAACTGGGACCTGCCTGAAGCCGACCCAGACACGAAATCCACAAGGAAATATGGGTTTAAGATGGTTTAAGAGGACTCTAACCATTTGAAACCGGATATGAATGGCTAGTCATGGGTAATTATCTGTAATGATTGTGTCGACTTTGTTGAAAGTGGGAAGCTGTCGAATGTGGAAACCAAACTCAAAACTCAACAGAAAAAGCATCAAAACAGGAAAGTTAACCAAGACAACTATATAATAATACTATTAATGTGGTATAATTTGGGGGCATGCTAGCAACATGAAATTTTGGTTTGTCCAGGAATGGGTTGGATACCCCATTCTGTACTGTTGTCCTTTTCATGGGATGGATGGGGTGCACCGAATGGTAGATCGTGAGCAGGTGAAAGCCCTTCAAGCGCTGCAGCATCCGTCCGGAGTCTCGACCGACAGGCAAAGATACAACTCCTCACCTACCGTTACCTACCGGCCCTACCGTTGGGACAATCCTGAAACATGGTGGCTGAACCAATCATCAACACATGGCTTTGTGTTCGTCCTGGTTTGTCTGAAAATTCAGTGGGAACCTCCCAGATTCAATGGTTGATCAAGTTTCTCATGAAAACGGCCATGTTGGGGCACCATTTTCAGGAAGACCCTCATCAAGAAAGACAAATGCAGTTTTTTGAATATCACAACGGTGCTACCCTGTGGCATGAAAGTAGCATTTCAGTGTTTGATAAATTACGTCGCCTCTGATGTTTGTCGTGCTTTGGTTGGAGGTGTGACACGGCCGAGGTGCAAGTTGTGGGAAAAACGACCAGGAGCTGCAAACTCAAGGCCGAAAGGCGTGTGTCATTTGTGCTGCGCTGGCCAAATTCAACTTCCATTTAAAGACTTCCGTGAAAATGGCAGCTTTTTCCAAGAGACGCTCTTCTTGGAGATCTTGGAGGATGATCAGTGGTTCACTTCCCCGGCAGACCTGCTTTTCACCTGGGGCTTGGTGCTCATGAGCATGATCATCATGGGGTCAATATCGATAGGTTTGGTGAACTCGCCAAGCTTTGCACATTCCACTTCTTGACAGTCATCAGCAAAAAAATAACATTGAGGCTCACACGAAGTTGGATATCCGAGTTGGAGCTGGTATTTTGCCAAATCACTATCCTTGTGTAGAGGGTTACTAGTTTTTTCTGACAATTTGTTCCGCCGCTTCTTTGCAGTTGATGCAGCTATCATTGCTGGATTTTGGGCCAATGTGAGATCCACAAGAAAACCGTCCCTTTTTTCAGGGCATCCACAGTTTCAATCAATTTCTGGCTGGTCGTTTTCAAACATTTTTTTTGGTTCATTTTCGGCCTTGGAAATGGGAAGATACTAATACCATCTGGTAGTTTAACATAGCCATGGAAAATCCCGCATAAATGGAGGTTGTAGTGGGAAAATCATCTATAGATGGGCCATTTTCCATGGCTATGTTGAATAACCAGAGGGTATATGTTTCAGGCTGGTGCCTCATCCACCCTTTCAGGGGTCAAGCCTAGGATAAACTTTGCAAAAATAACGCGGCACAGCCACAGTTCCCACCGTGATTTTAGCCTCTGGTAAACATACAAAAAAATATATTGACAATGACCATTTAGAGTTGATTTACCATGACTTACCCAGTTCCATAGTTTTTGTGTATGTTTTTTGTATGGTTTCCAGAGGGTTTTTTGTGCCCCAAGCGGTTGCTCGGGCGCCCTTTGTCCGAGGTGCATCCTGCGCTACTACGGCTCGACGGAGTTGGACGAATCGGTGAGCTTGGCGCATCGGCGTCAGATGGATTGGGCCACTGGGAACCCCAAAAAGATCGAAAAGAAAAATAACACTTTTTTCAACGGCCCTGAATTACTTGTCGGCATTTTTCCTGGGGTTACTATATAATACTACATAGATATAATATGTATATGTATATGTATATATATATGGCTTCAGGGGTGTTTGGGGCGTTCTAAAATACGGTTTACATATATATATACTATATATATAATATATATATATATATAGTATATATATATATTATATATAATATAATATTTATATATATAGTATATATATATATATATTATAATATGTATATATATTATAATATTTATATATATATATATATATATTATCATATAATAATAATAGTAATAATAATAGTAAATAATAATATATATATATATATATTTGCGTATGGACCACTTGAAACCTGCGGATGTTTCACGACATTTGCTGTCTTGTGCCGCCATGCTTATCTTTAAAGCACCCATGATAGTGGCACTCATGGAGATCGTTTGGGAAGATCTCCATCTCCGAGTCGACAGTCCATTGCAGAAATGTTGAAACCGTCAACCGTGAAAGCTCCACTTGGTGGTTCATCCAAGTAGATGAGTATAGCTCCCATAGTGCAGGTTATGTCTAAACTAGGGTTACCCTCTGGTAAACTAACATAGCTATGGAAAACCACCATTTTCAATGGGTAAATCAACTATAATAGGGCCATGTTCAATAGCTTTTTGTATGTTTACCAGGCCGGGTAGTCCACTTATCACTGGGGTGTTTTAGCCTAGTCATACTGGACCATCCTGCAGGGTTGGATCCCTCTCAGGCGGTCCCCAGTGATGTTCGCTGTGTTAGCTTCACCCATGCGATTAGTTTGACCATAGACCCTAAGAACATATCAGTTATGAGTTCGATCAAACAAACTGTAACACCAGCTTGTAGGTTATAACCAAGAAACTTCTAAGCATTATAACAATAAGATGCACGCTGGTGCCCCAGTTTTAAGTTGTGTTTTAACCCCTATGAACTATAGATCTATGATATATGTATGATAAAGCCCAGTCATTGGAGTTGCGTTCACCAACTTCGCGATTCCGAAAAATCAGCTATATCAACATATATCAACTATCAATCCCCCATTTTAAATTTTTGCTGCAATAGATCCCTATTGTTGTTGGTTGTTATCCCACTTTTTATCAGTTATCCCTGCAGAGGTGTTCTAGACACGGCCACAGCACTGAGGTCATGGAGTTTGCCGATGCTGGCGACTTGCAACATCTGCTGAAAGCGTGGCTTGGTGGTACGTGACATGTTTCATCCATGAAACATTAGGGTTTACAGGGGTTTCTCTGAAAGTTTGTTTGTTTTCTATTTTTTTGAAACCAACAAGAGTCGTGATGTGGTAGGGGTTGGATGGGGCTGGCCAATGTCCTACTTGCAAGTCACCCAACTGTTCGGGATATCATATCTAACATATACTTGAAAGTGATGTTCAAAATGCCCAAATCAGGAGATTTACCAATCCCTGGTTTAACTTACGAGGTTGTAAGGATGGTATAGTGGGAACAGATTGATATAATGGCGATATAAATGCGAATGTAAACGACCCTGATATGGGGAAAACATATGGCATAATGAGTTAGAAAGAAGCATGCAAACAATTGCAAACATTTATACGTATGTAATATAAACATTGTGGTAGAATGGACATTCAATGGGGATATAATGGTGACATTATGGTGATACATGCGAAAAAATGACCAACAAACATGTGGATTGATTGTTGGTAACTGATGGTTGGTTGATATAATCACCAAGAAAGAGGGTTACAGTTACAGTGGCATTTTCAAATGTTTTTCTTAATTATGGGATGATAGGAATATCATGGCGATATGTATAACAAACAATATATAAGTTCCCCTCTGGTTATGTCAAAATAGCGGACATGGCCCATTGAGTTCCTTGATTTACTATCTGGTTATTTAACAGTTTGCCACGGAAAGATCCACCATTTTTAATAGGTAAACCATCTATTTCTATGGGCCATTTCCAATGTCTATGTTAAATAACCAGAGGGTACCCAGTGTATCCATTAAAAATTGTGATTTTCCATCGATATTGGGTCGCTCACCTTGTAGGTTTACCGGGATTTAGGGGGTGAAATCGCCAACATCGGGGCCCGTGCTCCAAGGCAAGCGGACTCCGGGAATCTCTTCGAGGTCGCCTAGTTGGGGTCTTGAAAGGAGCTCAATGTGGGCCAGGTTTTTTGTTTGTGAAAAGGATTTATATTCATTCATATATATATATATGAAAATATATCCATGTCGGTTGGTTAAACATGGTTTTTCCCCAGCAGTTCATCGGGAGGCTGCGCAGCTCTTCGCCCTTTTCTCACAGCTGGTCATTGCGGCCTCGCAGCAGTTTATACTGCTGTGGTACATGAGGATTGCCGAGGATTCACCAACAAAAAATGTGTTTCAACCAACAAAGATGTTGATGGAAATTGGGGATATAAATTGGACATATGACGGGATTATACACATATATATATGTACACCCAAAATTGTGTTTTGACAATAAAATTGTGTTTTAACATGTTTTAACAATCATAAATTGGGAATAGACTGGGACATATATAGCCACTGCTATGATTTGACTGGTGATGGGATTATGAGTGAGATTATATAATTTGGTTTGATAAACAGAAATTGTGGTATAATGGGTATATAATGGGGATTTAAAAAAATGTAGTGGGATATTCGTGGAAAATTGTCTGATATACCCTCTGGTAATCAAAGATGGTTTGCTGGAAACTTCCCATTTGGTTCGATGATCTTCCCAGCTTTAAAGCTCCATGCAGCTCGGGGATTTCTCAGCTAGCAATGTTTTTTGTACTTGGCTTTACTATGTGATACAGTACTCTTCGTTTGTTTCTTCTTAGGTCCTCAACTTAGGTCCTCAAGAAGAAGACCACGGAAGACCAGGGACTTAAATTGCAACATACACTGGATAACCTACTCTTTGGTAAACTAACATAGCTATTGAACATGGCCATTTATAGTGGATTTACCCATTAAAAATGGTGATTTTCCATACTAAACGCTAGTTTACCAGAGGGTATCAGCCCTGAGGCTGTGGCTCATGTGCCTTGGAGCAATGGCCAGGGTTTGCGACCGGAGGCAGGCGAAGATTCTTTGGCTTCATGGGGGATCAACAGACATGGGGATCGTTCCGGGGATATAATTTGATATACACTGTATATATATATTTATTATATTTTAATCTATTATATCATATCATATAATATTTTATTATTTATTTCATATTATATTATATGTTTTTTATTTTATTATGTTTTATTTTACTATATGATATTATTTTATATTAGGTGATATTTTTGAAAAATAAGTGTTATTATATTATATTAAATTAAATTATATTATATTTTATTGTATTATATTATATTATATTAAATTATATTATATTAAAATAAATTATATTATATTTTATTGTATTATATTATTTTATTCAATTATATTATATTGTATTAAATTATATTATATTATATTATTTTATATATGGGTATTTCAGGGGATGTCAAGGTATATTCTAGAAGCTTCACGAGGTCACAAAAGCGTTCATGATGGGTTAGGAGTAGCTGAATTATCCACAAAGCAGCCATGCATAGTTCTTAGTTGGGAATTATAGAGTTTTGCCAGATGATTTAATTAGAGCACGCAGCAAATTGGATGTGCAGTTTTCCCAATTCCCGGGGTTCCCGCCTTAAATTTTGGTGGTTTCGCACTAGGAAATGTCAGCCATGTTTGCTTAACAATTTGCCCTGAAGGGACGTGGGTACTCATACTTTCTCCTGTGTCATTTCCAGGACGTGGTATGCTGAGAGCCATCTGCATTCTACATCCACCTATCAGACCTATCAATGTTTTTATGTGTTTAATATCTTTTGCTTCGATCCATTTGTGGCATATATGCCCTGCTGACAGCCACTCTGCCACCCAAAGACATGTCTAAAACTTGCGACATCCATGTTAAATCCATCTCCAGAGAAAGTATTTGAACATACTTACTGTACTTGTTAGTTATGTGCGTCTTGCCAGCACGTGTAACTGTGTACACAATTACCAGCCAGCGAGGTAATGCACATTTACTTAGATGGGCCATGGGATTAGCCATTCCTGGTTAGTGACAGGTAGGGTCATAAACCAAAATCTCAAATATGATCCATTTACTAACTAGTTCACTGACTCTATGGCCTACTTCGTAGTTTGGAAGGGCTTTTGTTTTATGCCTCAGGCGCCGATAGCCGAGGTCCACTCCAATCGAGTCCTGCATCGCGACTTGAAGCCTTCCAATGTGATGTTGACCAGGCCACGCGGGCTACTTTCACGGCTTGGGGTCACTCTCCTGCCCTTTCTGGGCAAATTATTAGAAAGGTTAGTGAATTAAAAAAAAATGCCATGATCTTTCTGTGGTTAAAACTCAGGTTGCGTTGACTGCATCCATTGTTTGCTGACTAGATGAACTTGTTGTAGTAAAACACAACATTTTTCTTGGCAAACCTAAGCTCCCCTATCCCTTTGTCATGATGTTTGTTTGGATATTAAAGAAGAGGACAGTGCAGAAATTGCTAAAATGACCATCGGGCCATCGGGCAATCGGGCCATGCCTTCGCAAGCTCCACCAAAAATTGTGTTTTGGCAGACCTTGTCAAGTGAAATCCCGGGCGTTTGACAGCAAAGTCCAATCAATTTACATAAAATGATCATCAACATCACACCAAATCTCAATGGTGTCTTGAAAAAAACACCAGAAATCACAGAAACTCACCATGTATCCACCGTAAAATACACGTATTTCTCCAGCATCAATTGCTCCCTTCCCATCTCCATAAGCGCCAGTGATGGTTTGCTGAAGCTTGGCGACTTCGGCGTCGCCAAGGCTGACCCGATGGGGTGCAGTTTGGGTGACTTTTGATGGGTACATAGAACAAAAGTGGAACGCAGCAACGAAAATGGTAGTGATAAACCGGTAGCTATAGAAACCTCGTATTTGTGAGGATGGTTATAGCTCAAAAAAAAGGGGGGTTTGCGAGAAACTCGGGTACCTCATTTGATTATCAGCTTTGGACATGGACGCAGCAATTGGATTATACCCTATTTCAAGACAGAGCCAGTTAAGCAACAGGAATGGTAGTACATTGGGGAAAGCACACTTAAAATATGTGTATAGTCTATGGTCATTAAATAAATAGAGAAATAGGTGCTTAAATACACTAATAATGAAATCAATGATTAAAGTTTAATAATTTTGTATAACTATGTATATGTATATGTGTATCACAGTGGGGTATGGGCGGCATTGTTTTTACTCGAATGGTTTGTTTAATGGGATGGTACGGTGCATATTTAATTCATGTTGAAAAAATATCAAGAACCATATAAAACATATAAACCCACCATAGATCTATTGACGCCCTGTCATTGTACCTTGTAATCCCACACATATCCGATTATTATCATGCGAAAGCCAAGCGAGGCGCCAGCATCTGGTATTTTTTTGCAGTCCACTCTGGAAAGCAGGATTTCTAATAGGTAAAGATCGAAAAATCATTCAAACTGAATGGACCATCTACTGTATACAATAATGAACGGTTAAATTACCGGAGGGTATCTCGCGATACGACGTAGTAATCAGCAGATGGTGATTTAACCAGCAAATATATGTACATTGGGTTTGAATCAAGAAACAAATCGGCAAATGGGCCGGGTAAGCAACCAAATGTTGGGATATTGACACCCGAAACGAACAAAGAAAAGACATCATTTGGGTTGCCCGCAAAAACGTGTTTGAAAGGTTTTGTTTGACATGTTCTGATCATGTATGAAATGTGTACGAATTTCTGGCGAGATTGGGAAATTTGGGCATTTGAGCGGGCCTTGGCTGGTGATAGTCATAGGGTATATTTTTCAATATGCAAACTTAGGGATGTAAAGATGGGTAGAGAGAGAGAGAGAGATGGGTAAAACATTTTTTTGGGATACATTCTTAGTTGAATTGGAAGTTGGATGAAGCAACCGAATGCTGGATCACCTTACGATACCGACCAATGACATGACCCGTTTACCCTGACAACTAAGATACAATTCAGCAAAGTAGATTGACTTGGAAATTGGTAGACAATTGGGTGTTGTTTTCTTTTACCAATTTTCATCAGAGACTATTGATACTATTGCATGTCCAGATGTTTTGTGTTGCCGTAATTTTCCATATCTTGGCATTTCACTTGTTGAAACAACCTGGTTGGCTCGTGGAAATCTCACTGCAGGTTTCATGCCAGTGCTGCTTTTCGGATGATCCTAACAATTTCAACACTGTTTGGCGACATCCCAACGTGCGTCACGAAAACATAATGGGATCTTCTATGGTTCTGACCATGGTTTAATACGGATAAGTATATCACATTGTATAATGGGATGATAATGGGTATAAACTTACTGCCATGGTGCGTTTTACGCAGGGAATTTTCGGGAATGATCCATTTCATCACAGCAACCCCCAGTCCCATCCATTCCCTACGTTTAGCACCAGTAAGTCAATCATCTTCAATCCCTAATTCCGCTTGCTTTCAAATCCAGGTGTTGGGTTGATCAAATCGCAGTGTTTGTTTCTATCCTAATGTTTGCTTTGACAAATCTCACGATTATGTATGTTACTGAACATGTTCACCGAGTGTCAGCGCCTTTTTGTTCCACCAACGGTAGGTGTTGGCTGGGACCACGGTGATGGACAATATGACCTGCGTGGGCTCTCCAACTTACATGGCCTGGGAAGCCCGATTTATGGTGGTCCCTGAGGTCTGGTGGTGTGGGGTCGACAATCTGAAGCAATTGGGTACAGTACCTGTACTGGTTGGTGGCTTGGAAATGTTTGGAACATGAATTTTATGACTTCCATTTTCCATTTCATATATATTCATATATGGGATAATCAATGATAATCCTTCCCATTGACGAACTCATATTTTCAGAGGGGTTGAAATCACAAACCAGTGTATTACTAATTGATCCAAGAATGTAGCTACTGATACTTCTTGGGGTAAGTGGACTTAAATGCACTTGCTACTTGCAATTGATTGCAACGGTCGTGCTGTGATAGACCAATCATGGACCCCATCGATCCAAGTTCAACCCATTGAAGCATTGTTCATCCTCGATACAGCTACTGCTGCCGTCATAGGATAGTTGAACATTTCACTGATTAAATGCTACAGCAAAAACATCTATAGAAGCAATGTTTCCACTTTTTGCTTCTACTGCTACTACATGCTACGACAAGATTTCTCGTAGCCATGGGACATGCACATTGATTACCGTCAAGTTGCTTTGATACCTGCTGCGTCAGTAATCGACATATATTATTACTAGGTCAGCATTGCTCCGCTAAACATGGGCAAAGATTTGTGTTATATACCTCATCCTATATACTGTTTTCCAGTTGAATCAAAATTTAGCGCTTCAGACTTTCCGGCCTTGGTTTCGAGAAGTGAAATGTCGGTTCTCTTACCATTCGCCGAAGCCCGAAACTAAGGTGCACCCTGAGAATCGTTTGGTAACGAATTGTTTTCGAATGTTTAAATCCCAACTCATGGCACTGAGAATCGTTGGTGTCTCCCGAGTTATGAGTTGATTTAGTTTTACCAGACAATATTCTACCATAAACCAGACAATTCACTTATCTACAAAGCAACTTAAGCAACTTAGCCTAGCTATCAAAAATATCAACTACAAATCAACTATAAATCAACTACAAATCAACTATAAATCAACTATAAATCACAATGTTCAGGTGTTACACCCTGTTTTGCGGCCTTTCCTGGTCACAGCAATGCACCCCGACGGACATAGGCCCCGGAGATCGTGTCCGGAGATCCTTACGGTGCGGCCTGCGATGTCGGGCCCAGAGGAAGGGGTTTGGAAGGTTCTTTTTCTGATGTTTTTGGAAGGTTTTGTTGATCTCGTTTTTTTGGGGGGGTTCTTGATGGTTCTTGGACTTTCTTGGGCTTTCTTTCATGGTTTTTGGAAGGGTTGTTTCTGAACTTTGTTGCGTACGGAATTGGATTTTGAGGGATTCTCCACATAGGGAAGCCAACAAACCATGGGAAAATTATTTTTTAATGGCTCAACAACTGGGATGATTTGGGGTTCCAGCGGCCTACAGAAGTGGATTACAAAGCATGGGATCCCTCTGAATTTTCTCCGCTTCGGTCCGAGGTTTGGAGTTTGGGGGTCATCCTCTACGAGTTGGGGAGCTCAATTTGGCGACGGTCCTGGGGGATCTCCAAGTCACCATGGGTTAAGTCCTACCATAGGACTTGGATGACTTAGGAAACCTCCATGTGCATATTGGTCCATATATGTCCATATCTTCATGCACATGAAGACACTATTTCTTGTGTCCAAGTCTTTGGAGAAGGGAAGGATGTCCTTCTTCCAGCAGCGTTGCGGGTGTTGTCACGATGAAGTTGCTGGATCAAGTGCAGACAATGAAGTTGTTGGTGTTCATTTGGGTAAGCCAGGATGCCAATGAACAGTTCGCAACATGAATGGTCTATTATATATATATATATATTGGTTGGTGGTTTGGAACATTTTTTGTTTTTCCATATATTGGGAATAAGAAGCCCATTTGACTCATTTGACCAATATTTTTCAGAGAGGTTGAAACCTCGAACCAGTATAATATATATATATATCGTAACCTTGACGGTCTATCGCATATAAAGTTGTAGTTCTTAATATGTTCGAACCTATAAGCAAGTGAGAAGATGACATGAACAACATATTTGTGAATTGATGAATTTAGATGGGTTCCATTGTCGCTGGACTATATCGCGGATATCAAACATATGGAATACCATCTAGCCACCTAGGTTTTTAGCTCGATTTGGTGGGTTGTTGGGTTGCTTAGCAGGATTTCTTCACCGTTTTCATGGAACATGTGGATCAATACGATAAGATTAGCGGAACATGATTTCCTACTTGCACAGAATCACAAAGGGCTCGCAGTGATAAGTTGGTTTATAACATGTTATAACCCCATCAAACGACAGATATATCCGTCGCAACCCCCATGGATGTCGAATTTGCCTTATCATAAACAAACTATATCAATTATCATAATTATCAAAAGCCAATTGAAATCACCATTGTCGATTATTTAATAATTATCACAATTATAATTATTAAATCCCAACTATATCAGTTATCGAATTTACCAGTGAAATCACCGTTTATCGCTCCGTCACAGCGTAGGATGGCCAGTTTCCAACGACCTTTCGAAGGACGAAGTCAGAAAGACCCAGTTGCAGCACAGGGGGACCACATCCCAACCATCAAAATGTTGTTTTTTTTTATTATTGGGACGTCATATGATTCAAGTAGCCAAGTTGGAGATTTAATTGATTTAGCATATGTTAACAGTTTTTAATATGATCAAACATGTGAAGTAATCCACTTTTCATTGAGATTCATATTAATTAGAAACATTTAGAAACTTGGAATTAAGTGGGACTCAATTGTAGCTACTACTGTTTGATGGCTTCATGAATCCCTGAGCCACTAGTCATGTCCTACACTTTGCGACATGGAACATCATCATGCAAACAATCATAGAAACTAAATTGCCATCATTTAAAAACATGGGACATACAATTCTGGTTGGTTGTTTGGAACTTTTTTTTTATTTTTCCATATATTGGAAACAATCATCCCATTTGACTAATATTTTTCAGAGGGGTTGAAACCACCAACCACAATTCATCTTACAGTTGGCTAGTAAAATCATCATTTAACAGTTGGCAATGGAAATCATAGAACAAAAGGGTCAATGGTTCGTAGCCAACTGTTAAATTACAGGACGCTATGTAAATCTTGGATGGGGATGTTTAGAGAAGAAGTGTTGGTGACTGTATATACCCCCCCACAAAATGACAAGAAACATGGTTATAAATTTATAAACTCTACACGTCGTTTAAACGAATTAAAATGAATACAACATTGGGGATGAATGAGATGTATGACTATGGTATTTATAACGTTGGGATGCAGCGTTTCTGTTGCGCAAATCCTCATGTGACCAAAAAATATCATGGTTAGAATAACTGAACGAATAGCTGAATATTTAAGTTTGGTGCTTTTGGCACGATTTAGTCGTGTTTTCTTAGTTTGTTTTTATTTCAGGAGGTAATATTTCCTTTGAATGGTTGGTGTTGTAAGCAGTTATACCCCACCATACCAAATGGCATCCTATTCGGTATCACCAGCTATATTGCTCCTTGGTGGTTTATGCCCCCATCAAGACCATACCATCTCTATCCCACTTGATGGTTGAATCCCGATTTCTGTTGATTCAATCCTTTTTGATTGCAAATTCAGTTTCATCACTGTAGAATCCATACTTATATAATGCTAAAATCAAGTTTCATCACCAGAACTGATACTTGTATACATCCCTATTTGTGTTGGTCCAAATCCGAAATCTCTGTTGTTCACTATCACCGTGGTTCATCCATGTTCCATCCATGTTCCATCCATTTGGTGAAGCAGTACCCGTTCTCTATGTTTTCTCCACCGAGGTTTAGGTGAACTGGTGATGCGAATCTCCTCCGGACAGCACCTTGGCAGCAAGGTGGGATGTCACCAGGCCGCCAAGAAGGCCTTCATCCGAGATGGTTTTTTCTGGAGGTACATAGATTCAATGGGAATTCCAGGATCCTAAAATGGAGGTACGTTAGTACCATTTTTGTGGGGATATTCCCTTACATAGGCCTAAAAAATAGGCCTTATATATGGTAGGTACCTCCAATCTAGGATCCTGAAATGGCCATTGATAGATCGAGTCAATGCATGGTGAAAACAATATAAAACAATCATACTGTGGCCATTGTTTCGCGGCTTTGCTCAAAAGCCTTCTGAGCAGTGAGTGGTTGTGGCGCAGTACTTTCCACCTGCGCGTTTCTTCTATTCCAAACAAGCCTTGAGCAAAATCATGTAGATGCCCTTCTGAGAGAGACACAGATGTTTTTTGAACCATTTCATTTGTGCTGAATAGTAGTGGAAGTTTCTTTGTTGCCCGTGGCATGGAGTGGCGCTGTGAAGCAGCTAGCAACAACGCTAGCGGGCTGAACTCCTCCTTCTTGTCAGTGGGCTTGGCTCGGCTTTAGCCTTTAGCCTTTCGCTAGACTCTTGGAGATGGGGATGGAGAGAGAGAGAGAGAGAGGATCCATGGCGTTACTTGGCTGGTTGGCAAAAAGAAAATCATTTCCCTATATGTACCCGGACACGAATGGGCGCAGGGCGCATAATCAACTGACAAACCACTTGACTAACTAACCGCAATTAATTAACCATCAAGGTTCCTTTTGAAAGTCGCCCCATACTTGTTGCTGAATCTCCACCTGGTTCGCAATGTACAGCCCCCTACTTGGATGTGTATCCCAGCTTAAGCCTGTCATGGGCCGGATATACTCGTTTTCATCACCACAGTGGTAATCCACACAATCCACACGTCATCCAGGGGTAGAATGAGTCATTGGCATTTTCTGGGTTTAGCGCAGAGGTTGGTAAAATTCACGCTGTCGGGGATTTTGAACATATATTTGTTGGAAATTATATATTACATACCCTTTCTAGTTGGGAGATGTGACAAATGAGAATATTGTCCAACCCCTGTATTGATTCGATTCTATAAACCAATGTGGGGATTTTCAAGGGCTATAATGTGGGTAAAACAATAATATACCATTTCCCAAGTCACCCTTAATAGGTATAAACGATTCCCAAATGGGTGGTTTATGGCATTGTTACCATTGTTTTACCCCACATTAATTGGTGAATATCTATATCATTAATTGGGATAATCATTGGATATACTATTGTGAAAATTGGGATTATACAACATGATGAACCAGTATTAACCAGTGTTTAACCATCATTGTCAGTGATGGTTTAATCATTAATCACCGACAATCACCATTTATCACCATTTATCTTCATTTATCACCATTTATCACCATAAAACATAAATTAACCAGAATTAACCAGAATTAACCAGTATTATAATTATTATATAACCAGTATTATATAACCAGTAACCAGGATTAACCATTGACTACCCAGCATGCATGGTTTTTATGACGTCCATTTCACGGAGATTTCCCCTCGCGACGCATACTCGGGTGAGGTTCAAAGACCTCAGGGAACAGATCCAGGAGAAGTCGGGGCACCCGGGGCACCAGGGGCACCGGAAAGAGCGCAGAGCTTGATGTTCCATGATGAATTCGAGGTTTTACCCGGCCTGGTAAACATACAAAAAGCTATAGAAAATGGTAATTTATAGTGATTTACAATGTATTTTCCCATTGAAAATGGTGGATCTTTCCATAGTTATGTTAATTTACCGGAGGGTATCGAGGTTTTAACAGGATTTGGTAAATGTTCTAGAAATTTCTTACCCATATTTAATTTAATATGGGCATCTAGGTTCTAGAAATGGTCCAACTTGGGGATTTTGAACATCACTTGAAAAAGTATCTGTTGGAAATTATACCCCCAATATTTGAGTGATTTTCAATTAGGACATTTACCAACCCCTGTTGAAACATCATGTTTAGGGAAGATCATCTAGAAATATGGTGAGATAATTGATGAATGAGTGTTGCTTGATGGTTTTAGGATGTTTTAGGGGTTTATATGTTTTTTTTTAATTATTGTACATGCAGTCTGGATCATACAACCTTGGAAGGACAGGTTTTGAACACAAAGGTCCGATCATAGGGGAGGTTGAGGCGGAGAAGATATGAGAAGATAGGGAATTGACTGAATCAACCATTCAAATTCTGAGTAAACCCACTCAAGAGTTGTGCCAGCAGCATTGCACTTGGGCAAAATCATGAAGTTTCTACCCTCTGGTAAACTAACATAACTATGGAAAATCACAATTTTCAATGGGTAAATCAATTGTAAATCACTATTTTCAATAGCTATCTTAAACTATATACCAAAGGGTACTTGTTCCATCTTGTTCTGAAGTAGACTCAGCTCACGTGTTTGTGGGCGAAAGTGTTCATAATCTGCAGAAATCTGCAGGGTTTCAGGTGCAACTGGGTCAAGCCTTTGGACACCACAGATGCTGGTCATTGTGAATTCTATGACCCATTTTCCTGAATTTCGGCATAAGCAATGTATAGATATCTATAATATGTTCACGAAAATCATGATAATTTATTCAACACTACTGCAATCATTTGACGTACATAGATTACATTTGATATTCTCGACGATTCTTGGTTGATGAAATATGTGATTACCATTTGTTTCAGGAATGCCCAACTCTTATTTTTCGGAGTATCGAAGCTGAAACATTGTTGGTGACATGCAAGGTGACAACACCTTCGCTGCCGTTAAGCTCAACGTTTCCGCTGCGAATCCCTTGGCATGGGTATGTTTGAACAACAGATTTGACAAACCGGCAAATAAGACCAACATGTGTTTATATAAACATTAGTTAGCAACATCCATTAGTTAGTTTATAAATTAACTAATGGATGTCGATATACTAACTAATGGATGTAGATTTGACTAGATGTGCCAAATGGCAAACATTGGGATTTAATTTAACCAACGACCGATTTCAACACGTAGATATTATGTTATCACCCCTTTGGTGATCTAACCTGGCCATGTTTGGTTTCAATCTCCTTTATAGATGGTTGTTCCTTTCAAGATTAGAATTCCGGTTGCCACATGTGCAACACCAAGGGCTACTTTGGAAATCTGTTTTTTGTTCAGGATCATTGCAATTCATGGTCGCCAACTGCCACGTGAATCGCAAAAAGATGCACTAAGCTGCTAAACCTTGGGTAGGGTTAATGGAGTGTAGCAAATAACAAGCCAATGCTGAGCTTTCAAAAGCAATCATGTTGGTTTTGTTCGCTATCTCCCCGGATCGACATGGCAGCCGATTTGCGATGCGATCGTAGGATTCAGCCAAGATATGGGTGAACCCTTAAAGAATCAGGTTGAAGCACCAATCGCTACTATTGGGGCTTATCAACCATACATTATTGGAGGAGTCACCAGGGCAGGGTCCCAGGGATCAGCATCATTGCTGTAGCCATGGACGCAAAAGCTCGTACTTCACCCGGAACGCCGATCACCACACATGTGGGGCTGCCTGGTTTTTCATGACAGCGGTGAAACCACATTGACATCATGGTTTACATTGGGATCAAAACCCAACGCGTGTCAATATATATATATATATATATCTATATATATCTATATATATCTATATATATATTGGATATATATATATATAGTATATATATATATATGCGCGTGTGTGCAAACTTATTTTCACCCCACCAGCTTGACTTCCAGAATCACCCTTGGTGGACCTCAGTATGGTTCAATGGTGATGTTGGCCCATCCAACTTGATCTTAGTATAGCTTTGTCTCAAAAATTGGCATCAGTTGCCACATTAAGATGAAAACATGTTGTGTTTGTCCCATTTTGTCCCATGGTATCCCTCTTTTTACCAATGTTTCAGCTTGGTAAACTCTATATTTGCAGCCAACGCCATTGGGAGTTGAATATACCCTTGCAATGTACGGCCCACCAGTTATAAGATTGTTATAAGTTGGTGTGTAAACATATATTACTGTATATATATATACATGTGTGTGTATAAACCCATCAATCCAACCATACCCATATGTAACATGTATAATTACAACACTCCTAGTGACATGTACACAACACACCTAGTGAACTTCCTTGTGAGGACTGGACAGACCCTTTGAGGTTTTGAACACTGCCACTGGTACTCCGGCCTCCGGTCTCCGAGTACGCCTGAAACAGACGCTTAAACGAGCGTTTGGAGCTGATGGAGCACTTCATAACTGGTGATTTACGTGGGGTTCTAATTTAGATCTAATGGGTTATAAGTTATAAGACAATTAGAAACTTGAAGCCGGTTATAAACTGGATAATAACTACTTAAGGATAGTTAAAGGATTTATTAAGCAGGGTCACTCACCACTTAACATATCGAATGATCCTCCAAGTACCCTGCCACAACTACAATGATGACCCTGCTAGGAGTTCCGGATTGGCAAACCGTTCCTTTGAAAATGGCTGTTTTCAGAGTCTAAGCATCAGATGGTGAAAATCGAATATACTTGATGGCATTTTGATTATGTTATTGTAGTTGTTGTTTCATCATTTTATCTTGACGTCAACTTCCCAACTGTTCAAAACTGTGGTGGTCCAATCGCCACTGGCTGAAGCAAAATCCAGGTGGGGAACTTACATCCAGGTTTTGTCGAATCCAACCCAGGCCCTGAAAGTGTCAATGTAAAGAATGTCATATTCAGCATCAATACCAATACCCTGCAGCCTGGAGCTGTTTCCGATTTTGGCTGAATATTTCAGGGTAAGCATGACAATCTGCCATGTTTTTCTTTAATCATTCTGATCCAAAGAGAGATTCGTCCAATCAAAACCAAATCGGTAAGAATGTGGTCATATAGTTCGGCGAACTATCGCGACTCAGACATGACACCACGATGGAGCCACCCAAGAAAAAGACAAAACATGAATCTAATTTAGGATCAATCCAGGAAAACTAGGCATCAATCAGCCCATATCAACCCAAAAATGTCTTATTTTCATGGTATTTCCACATTCAAAGACTGATTTCGCCATGATTTCGCCATGATTTCGCCTTGAGGAGCTGTGGGAAGGAGCAAGGCGAGTTAGGCGAGTTGCAATGGAAGACCATCCAGGCGGGTCGCCAGCCAAATCCATTAAGATATATAGATACTGGTTGGCATATTTAGGGCATATTTAGGGAAATATTGATGGTTAATGATGGTTAATGATTGTTAATAATCACTGGTTGGTGGTTTGGAACATGAATTTTATGACTTTCCAAAGATTGGGAATGTCATCATCCCAACTGACGAACTCATATTTTTCAGAGGGGTAGGTCAACCACCAACCAGGATATATACTTGAATCAAACCAACAGAAAGCTGACAGGATTTGAATTGGCTAAGAAATGGAGAGTGATAGTCAGTGATAGTTTTTCACTGCGTTGATTTATTTGAACGAACAGATTTGAAAGTTCAACTGCCACCGGAAAATGTGCCCACCTGGAATTTTCGTTGGACAGGAGTCAGTGACCGCCCAAGACGGCCGTGCGGGCGCGTTGTCTGAGGGGTTAACCTTGCAAGCTGGCGAGGCGCCTTGGCGCCTTGACGAATCCCCTTGGGGGAATCAGGAGGTAAACCCAGTGCCATCGCCATCAAATGGCACTGGAAAAGGCCATAAAATGCCATTAAAATGCCATTAAATGCCATCTCAACCATCATAGAGATTTATGGCGTTGGAAATCATTGGAACATTGCGATGCATTGGGTATAATGGCCGTACTTGGGATGGTGTTGTTGATGAGCACCGGTCATGGTTAATGGGAAGGTTTAGGGCATTGGGTTTGGCACATTAAACTCTGGTTGGTGGTTTGGAACATTTTTGTTTTTCCATAGATTGGGAATAGTAACCCCAACTGACGAACTCATATTTTTCAGAGGGGTAGGTATACCACCAAGCAGAACTTGCTACGCTGAATCCCCATTGCTCAGCTTCTGTGCCTGCACAGCTTGCTATTCCCAGGGTGTTCCCATGTTCCTGGATGTTCTCCAATCGACGATGAAACTCTTTTCGATGATTATTGGACACTGACTGTACATGACTGACTATGCTATCTTGAAATGCAGGCGTTGCACATGCTTTACCATGCTTTACCTATGCTAAGTGCCTTCAGTTAAGGTCCCTGAAGGCCATTCCTTTGTTGATTCAAATGTGGAAAAACATGTGTTCTTGGCTGGAGAGGAATCTCGAATTCACGTAGTTGACAGGTCCTTCAGCCACTGTCCATGCATCCTGGCTGGAGGAGATGCATTCTGGCAATCTGATATGGAAAATTCTTAGTGCACCTGAAAAATGGATGAACATGGTGTATGCATAGGTTCAAATGGAGGATTTTTCTATTGCCAGGTTAGATTACGAGTAGGTACCAAGGTATAACTTTGCATTGATATAGTACCTGTGACCTATGTTGATATAGTTTCATGATTCATTGCCACCTATGTCAGATTTTTGAGCTCCACTTTGAGACCACGGAGTACTTCCAGAGCCAAGGCCGGGCAATTTCCATCATGAAATGGGTGGCCTGTGGAAAAAACTATTCTGGTTGGTGGTTTCAAACATTTTTTATTTTCCCCAATAGTTGGGATGATGATCCGATCTGACATTCATATTTTTCAGAGGGGTAGGTATACCACCAACCAGCTATTTCATTTTAGGGAAAATTCTGTGGGAAATGATGCTCTTTCTTCCAGCGGGGCCCTCTTCAAGGGGCCCCGCTGGGGAATGCCCTTGAAATCAAGTTGCTGTGATGCAAAAGTTGGTTTTGCGGATGTACATGCTAGGTACCCCTTGAGTCGAAGTAGGAGAGGGAAAATCCAAGGGAAAGTAGATGTTTTTGGGTTTCCCCTATATACTATTTTGAGATGGCTATTTTATGACAAATGGTACCCCCATTGGTACCCCTATTATAAGTTATTCATTATTTCCATGAAACCTTCCATTTTGAGAGCCACCAAGCCTGGAGAGGCTCCCCGTGCTTCTACCCGTTCGTGAAGGTTGTTTTCACCATTCAGGAGCCCCAGTGCCTTGAGTGCTTTGCGTGGGGGGGAAGTCACCCTTTCTTTGAGTCATCTTAGAGTAGATGGAATAAGGATAATATGGACATCCAAACATCCTCACTATATGATGGAGTATGTTTGAAAAAAACCAAGGTGAATATAGATTTAACACTTAAACCATATAAAACCATCATGGTGTAGTGAAGAACAAATCATAATTATGGCAGCAAAAATAAGCCGAAGAGTTAGATGATCTACTAGATGATGTCTTGAACATAAATTCCAGTGTTCCTTGTGTCCTATCTATTTGAGGGTTTGCCATAAGTCATGAATAAAAATAGCCATGCATAACTCCCATGGAACAATCACATATACTGTAAATACTCATAACAAAGTCCAACCCTTTCTGGGTCCTTTCCAAGTTGGAACTGGGCCCTTAGTATGATGTCATCTGATGAATGAAATACAATGTTCATATCCACTGCAGGACATGTTGATGTCGCTTTTTTTGGCCGCTCGCCGCATTCCCCGCAGCTGCGTTCGAACTTGATTGGATGCACTGCTTGGCATCATCAAATCACCAAATTTTATCAAATTTTGGGATCATACAAATCTACCATCATCAA
>Ga0126342_10004576_pt1:0-22500 | contig 23721 bp, 21 predicted proteins | sample Cyp1metagenome_FD_92528 | JGI IMG/M metagenome (GOLD analysis project Ga0126342, IMG submission 92528) | Coral microbial communities from Lord Howe Island, Old Settlement Bay, Australia - Cyphastrea 1 metagenome | ecosystem: Host-associated > Invertebrates > Cnidaria > Coral ...
AGATAGGATAGATAGGATAGATAGGATAGATAGGATAGATAGGATCGATAGGATAGATAGGATAGATAGGATAGATAGGATAGATAGGATAGATAGGATAGATAGGATAGATAGATAGATAGATAGATAGATAGATAGATAGATAGGATAGATAGATAGATAGATAGATAGATAGATAGATAGATAGATCGGTAGGTAGGTAGGTAGGCAGGCAGGTAGGTAAATATTCAGAGAAAGAAAGAGAGAGAGAGAGAGAGAGAGAGAAAGAGAGAGAGAGAGAGAGAGACAGAGAGAGAGAGAAAGAGAGGAGACCTGTCGCTCCATCAGTGGCTTCGCTCTGTCATCCCTGATTCTCAACAACCAACCTGTCCTAGGTTTCCTATTTTTGAAACTTCCGCCACCGCCTTGTGCGGTACTACTGGTATATCACAGATATTCAAAGATAGAATATATACAGTACATACATTGTATACATATATATATATATATATACATACATACATGCATGCATACATACATACATACATACATACACACACATACACGCATACATACATCCATACATGCATGCATACATACATACATTCCTTCATTCATACATACATACATACATGCATACATATATGTGTGTATATATATAAAATCCAACATGCCAACATGTCATGCTGGTTGTCCAAATCCTCAGTATGGCTCCCTTTAGCACTTATAAGTCAGTAAGTCAGATTATTTTTTGGAAGAAGAATGGTAAAACAATGTCATAAACCAGCCATGACTCGGAATGGTAACCACACCAACTATAAAAAATGGTGATGACTGGGGGATTGTTTATGGCAATTGTAACCATTTACGGCTGGTTTTCAAGGTTACAGACTGTAGTTTCAATCCTGAAATGAGCTGATGACTTGGATGATGACTGGGGGTAGCACCATGACAAAAGGGAAACCTCCTAAACTGGCCTATGGCCTATGGGATTTTCCAACTCATGGGGCTGTTTATAAAACCAGGTAATCTTCCAACAAATATAGTGTATAGTCGGTATTTGATCATAGCTAGAGGCCTCATTTTCGAACTTATCCTACCCAGAACCATAGTTCTAGTTATGGTTACCATAGTTCTAGTTATAGTTACCCTCTGGTTATTTAACATAGCCATGGTATAGATGGCCCATAGAAATAGATGGTTTACCTATTAAAAATGGTGGATCTTTCCATGGCTATATTAAATAACCAGATGGTAATAACCAATGCTTGGGATGATGATCCAATCTGACTTTCATATTTTTCAGGGGGGTAAGTCAACCACCAACCAGCCATAGTTCTAGTTATAATTATAGCCATTCAAAAATAGCCAGCCCCCCTTTTCGGTTGCCCCACGGTGACCGGGCTCCAGGATGACGAGATTCGTGCGGTGGCCACAGTGAACCGCGACCCCATCGCCGTGGTGTGCGCGGAGCTGATGCGACGGGGACGCATGCCCAGCGTGTCGGAACTCATGCTGGGCACAGCCACTTGGACTTGGGGTTTAGATGTTCAATGGATTGGTCTAAGGGAAAATCTACAGGAAACCATAGATTTTCCCATGAAGATCATGGGGCTTTCCTGTAAATTTTCCCTTAAACCAATCCATTGAGATATGTGTTTTTTGTCTCAATAAGTTGTGTGATGTGTAAAATTCTAAACATGTTTTAACGATGTTTTTTCTTTAAGTTTATGGTGATTTATCAGTTTTTATTTTTTTGTTGGTTTCAGTGTTTTTTAATTGTTTTTGGATTATGTGTTTTTATTGTTAATTGTGGTATTTATTATGGTTTATTCCCCCAACAGTGTGTCCACACTGAGGGGTTCTTATGGTAGGATTAAAGGCCGCTGCTTGATTTTTTGGATATAGGTAATATAGGTGTTTATGGGTTTGTGTGAGGGCTTTATTGGGATTTCGGATTTCAATGTTTTCTCAGGGTTTTACAGCAATTTTATGTTGGGATATTCATCATTTTCCATATGGCCATTCGGGTGGTAGAGCCCATTTTCAGACCGACATATCCCCAGTGTTGGTTCTACATCGCATTTACATCACCACTATATTTATAGTGCTAGGCTATGATATTTCCATGATATATACCTTATAATATCCTTATAACCTATTATTTATACCACCACTACATCAATTATATCCCTATAGAGTATATAGATATTTCCGCGAAATACCCCCTATGGTTATGCCCCATTTTCTGACACCAAGTAGCTGCCAAGTAGCATGGTTATGCCGTTATGCCACATTGACACAACCAAATAGTTGCCCAAGGTGAATGCAGAGGTGCTAACTCAGCGCCTGAGAGACTTGAGCAAAATACCAGCGGCCTGACGCTTTCTGTGCGACGCTTTCTTTGACTTTCACCGGCCTCGTTGGAAAATGGCGGCTGAAACACTGCCGGCCGAAGTGTGGCCTGAAAATTTGGACATTGGAAGCCTGATTCTTTTTCGAAATTTCAACCTTTGGGCGGAAACTTGAGATGCCTCCATGATTTGGAAGCTATGATTAGAAGTATTGGTGGTGAAAATTGGTGGAACTTCCAAACATGAAGACTCGATGAACGAGAGATGTTGGAATTGGAATGGTGAACAATGGTTTCTACACGTCGTGGTTCCTGATGTTATTTTTGAGCATTCATGGCCCTGGCTTTGTCTTTAGACAACGGTGCTTAATAACCTGCAACCTTCCGAGATGAGCCATCTTCCAAAGCATTTTTCACGACCTTCGAAAAAGCGGTGATCCAAAACCTCAAATTTATTTTGGGTTTCCACTTCGGGGTGCAGTTCTAATTTTAACGGAATATATAGTTATATATATAATTATATATATTATATATATAATTATATATATAATTATATAATTATATATTTATAATTACATATATATATACCTTCATAGTTCCAAGGTTTATATCCTACCTTAAAGGGGGGATAACCATGGGGTTATACCCAGTTCTAGCCTCAACCCCCAAGCAGTTTGGATGACAATTTCAGCCCGAGCTCCACCCGAGGTCTTCCAAATTGACCCTGAAGTTGTTGGGCGACAAGAAGGCTGGCCCTGCTGGACCTGCTGTGAAGATTTTTTTTCCGGATCAACACTCTAATTTTCACCCATCTGAAGGGTTTGCCTGGGTGAAGCGGCAAACATTGTGATGTTTCATCTTATTTTTTTCCCGTAGATCATCGCAGGCATTTCGAAAGCAATGTTCAAATGAAGAACTCTAAGAGACATGCATTGGATGGCAGAACATGTCACAAACATTGTGATTGAACGTGATTTAGCTATCAAAACTGAGGATTCAACCTTCAAAAGCGGGGAGAAAAGCCAGCAACATTTCGATTGAAGAATCTATGATATATCTATGATATTCAATGATGGTACCCTCTGGTAAACTAACATAGCTATTGAAAATGGCCATAGAAACAGTGGATTTACCCACTAAACATGGTGATTTTCCATAGTTATATGAGTTACCAGAGGGTAATTGAAACCATCCAATAATCCAACCCGGATATTTCTGCCACATGATTCATGGGAAAATCCATTGCTTCGGCTATGGATTGATGATGGATTTTCCAGCAAGCCATCTAATAAAATGCTGCGAGAAGCCATTGGTTTGGAAGATTTCATATGAATCTACACGTGAAATTCTGGTTGGTGGTTTGGAACATTTTTTTTATTTTTGCATATATTGGGAATAATGATCCCAACTGACTGATATTTTTCAGAGGGGTTGAAACCACCAACCAGATTGTTAAACTCTGGTAATTTAACATAACTATGGAAAATCACCATTTTCAATGGGAAAACCCACTATAAATGGTCATTTTCAATAGCCTATGTTAGTTTACCAGAGGGTAAACTCGAATTACTAGTCTTGATGTTGAGACAGCCGTATCCCCAAAATGGTCCAGAGCAATCAGGACCAGGTGGAGTTAGATGAGCCGTCAGGTAGCAATCTGTTGGGGCTCTTGACCCAGGTAGCTAAGATCACATGAGCTGACCCATGGATTGATCCATTAGTGCAATCTTTGGATCTAACATGGCAATTGCAAATCACCATTCTTAATATATATATATACATATATATATATACATATATATATATATATATATACATATATATATACATATATATACATATATACATATATATATATACATAAATACACATATATATATGATATATGATATATGATTTATATATATACATAATTATACATGTATGTATATTGGGACATCATCAATCATCAACATGTAGGGGGATGCATCCCACCTGGTCTTGTCCCCGGAGACCACCAAACGCTGATAACATGTCAGACACAATGCCAGATAAAATGACAAACAGAGCGCCACATAACATGTCAGCTAGAATGTCTGAATACACATATGTCAATATATATATATATATATATATTTGCCAGATAAAATGTCAGATCGAGTATGTGTCGGAAAGAATGCCAGATGCAATGTCCGATAGAATGCCACATAAAATGCAAGATAGAATGCGAGACTGCAAGATATAAATTTCAGATAGAATGTCAGAAGATATGTCGACATATATTTGTCATATATATATACAGTATATATACACATGTCAGATAAAACTTGGAATCTATGCCAGATTGAATGTAGAAAAAAACAGGTAAATTGTCAGAGAAAATGCAAGATAAATTTTCAGATTGGATGTCGGAGATATGTCAGAATATAAATCAAGAAATCTGCCAGCTAAAATGATGTCAGGATTTATGCAGGGTGAAAGGTCAGGAAATATGTCAGCTAGAATGATGTCGGATAGAATCCCAGAATATGTGTCAGAATATTTGTTAGAATGCTAGCTAAAATGCGCATAGAGTGTCAGTTGAGACGTGATTTTCTGGGGTTCTGGCAACTCAGAATAGAGCTTTTTTTCAGAAGGTACCTTCCAGCAGTCAAACATAGTGTCCTGGACAAGCCATCATTTAGTTCGATGATTTTCGGATGCTTGGAGATGCCGCTTAAACACGAGATTTTCCTTCTCCAGACTGAGTGTTTTTTAAACAACCGGGCTGATACGTTTTCTTGAACAATGTGTGTTTTATGAAATTATAGACTATTATCTAAAGAATATTTTGCAACCGTTGTGTTTTCCGTTTATTTGATTTTGCAGCGAACCCTGGATGTTTGCCATGAATATTTTAGGTCTGGATTGGAAAACTATTGCCTGGCACCCATGACACACTTGGGGCTGAACTCGGGTTACCAACTTATGACTTTTAACTAGCGAGGCTCTATTGTTGTTGGGCGTTTCCAAAGTCGGACTTTGGATTTAGGTTGCTCACTGTCAGGAGGTTTGCGAGTCCAGTTTGTAAGCTTCCGTCCTCCACCGGCACCTTGGATATGTTGCCGAGCCTCCTCACATGCACCCCTGCATGGTTTGCCGCTTTCCGAGACGATTTTCAATCGGACGACATCATCCCCTGGAAAAGCTGCCGCCAGCGTGGCCTTGGTTTGAGCTCCTGCATGCGCGCTGGAGCCGTCATGCGGCGCTCAAAGCAGCACACGTGCACACATACATAATATAGATATATAAATAAACTAAGTAAACAAATAAATAAAAATATATATATATATATATACAGCTGTATTGATGTGTTATAAACCAGTTCTTTTGCATGGTTTTCGGTTTTCAATGGAAACATCATCTTCTTAATCAATCGCAGGGTGAATGATCCGACAGGAACATGTCCTGGCTACAGGCACTACGTTAGGACAATTTTGCAACATACCCTTGCCTTGATTTGGTTGAACCAGCGTTGGATGGTTTGGGCTGTTTTGACGCGTAGCGTGGCATCGCTGTCATCTCATGTCGGCACAGCAGGCGACGCAAAGGGCGAAACTCCTTTTGGAGGTGCACATCAAGCATCAATCACAGAGATTTGGCCAATATTTCTTGGATTTTCAGGGGCCCATGTGCATGCCAATTGGACGTTTTGGATCGTTCAACGCTGGATGGAAAAGGTTAATGCCATATTGTCACCATAACCAAGTTGGGCGCAAATGTCAGAAATGTCAGCGTGGTTGGTCACATGTGTGTTTGTCGTGGCCGTCGCAACAGATTTGTTTGTTTTTTTTTGGGTGTTCTCTTTTTCATGATCAGAGGACGTTGATGGCATCAAAATTGATGCACAGTTTGTGAAACATACATGTTTGGAAGATGTTGCACCATTTTGGACCAAAATTTGGTTGGACCCATGTGTGCCCCAAAGTAGCTGAACACTGTGTAGGGTGTGAACTTTGGGGCCCACAGAAGGCCCATCAAAGTTTTCTTGGGTTTGACATGTTAGTGATGGGAAAAAACACATGTGTAGTGATTTCATGTCTTTGAATGGGAACCATAAAAAAGAATCCCCTAAGTCAAAACATTCAAATTTTGGCATGTTTTTATGGTAGTAAATCATGATGATACACTCGGACAGGGACTGTCCGAGAAGATATATAGGTACCGGTACCGGTACCGTCGACCATTTTCCCTTGAGATTTTTGGTCAAATCTCCATAGGACAAACCCTGAGACAGACATGATATCTGGGTAAATTATAACGACCTCACTGCGACCTCACTGCGACCTCACTGGAATCATGGTTAATAAGGGAAATCATCCCCAAATGGCCTTAATTCAGGTTAGTGAAATATTTTAATTTTCCCAGATGATATCATGATGCAAAAACAAATTCGGATCCAAAGCACTCACAATTCCACCGGTCACTTCATTTTACTTCAACATGAATAAATCGCGTCATCCCACTAAGGGGTACAATGGGTACAATTTACATCACGACTCGTGACCTAGTGTTCAAAGCCTAGTTAAAATAAAGTAGGATGTTGCATAATGTTTTACAATTTCATTGAAGTCATGAATCTCAATGAACCAAACTGTTGACTTGAACATGACATAAGGCCATACCTGCAATGGAGCGACCCTGATTTTTTTTACGTCGTGGCACTCGATGACTAAGGATCCAAAATTTCCAAGATGTCAGGGAGAAGAGGTTGAAGGTGCGATGTTTGGGATGAAAAACTGATCATGACTTCACGTCGTTACGGTCGTTACGTCACTCAAATGATGGTTATATAGTAAGGGGAATCTTTCCCAAATGTGTTTTTTAGGTCAGTGAATTGGTATATGTCCATTACCGCCAGACATCTTGACAGGATAATTTTTACCAGTTCGTTTGTTTGATACTTATTTTTTTTGTCGAACCAAAAACGTGTGCTTTTTGGTCACAAATCACATTACAAAACAACCACTACAGTAGCCATATTGAAATGAGTGCTAACCCCCTTGTGAAACTCCTGAATCATCCCACTTCGAAAATGTGCATGAATTTCTGGTAGGTTCACAGGTATGGGCTGGGTACCTCAAACCACAAGAATCGTTGATGGGTTAATTTGAATATTATGGCTATAGATGGCTATAGAGTAGTACTATGTCCCCAGTTCGATTCTTTCGGTTAAAAGTGGGGGACTTTCAAATGTTGAGAGAATGCTAAGTACTTAAGTATACAAACCGTTTTCCTGTGTTGTGAAATAAGGTGGGCTCAGTGTCATTTGAGCCACTGATCACACTATCCTAGTCACTGGATCTTATGGGGATCCGACCCTCTCGTCGCAGAATTCTTCAAGGCAGTGTTCAAAACCCCTGTTGCTTCAAGATGATATGGGATTATATTACCCAGGGGCATTATCACTATCCATCGCTATCCATCACTATCCATCACTATCCATTTCCCTATGAACTATTTACCAACAGTGGGCATTCCTTCAACATGTTCCACCTGCGGAGTCTGGATTCGACAGGCATTGGAAAACAAGCGAAATCGTATTGAAGGTTCTGGTCGCCTGGATGTACATAGAGTCATAGAGTTACCCTCTGGTAAACTAACAAAAAGCTATGGAAAATCACCATTTTTAATGGGTAAATCCACTATTTCTATGGCCATTTTCAATAGCAAACTGTTAGTTTACCAGAGGGTATTCCAAAGGTGGTGGATTCCCCCCAAGAAAAATGGCATAAAATCCTGGTCTTCAGGTCATGAAGCCTGGTGGTTTGGTTTTGGAATCCCACATAATCCCACAGATTCCGATGGACATGAATTTGTTCCTAGGATTTCAAAGCTGAAGATACTGGGATTGCTTCCAAGCTACAGAGCTGGGTGAATTGGAAGTTCGAAAAAAAAAATATCCTTGCTTTGTACCTGTCATGGAGGACTATGGCTTTGCATAAGTTTGTCTTAAAAAATCGGGTACCCCCTTTTTTTAGAGGATGATCATCAAACTATCATCTGCTTGGTGGTTTCAAACAATTTTTATTTTCCATTTCATATATGGGATGTCATCCTTCCCATTGACGAACTCATATTTTTCAAGATGGGTAGGTCAACCACCAACCAGGTAACCATTATTATCACCATTATTATCATTATTGACCATCATTATTATCATTATTGTTATTTTCCATAGCTATGTTAAACTACTATATCATTATTGTTATTTTCCATTATTATTATTGTTATTATTATTATTTTCCATAGCTATGTTAAATTACCAGAATATCATCATTTTCTCTACTAAAATATGTTTATTTTTCAGTTGTTGAGGCTACTATCGGGGTATGAACAATTTCTAGGATCATCCCTGGTAGGACCTACCAGGCAGTCACAGCTACCGGGTATTGAAAATGGCCCATAGAAATAGATGGTTTACCCATTAAACAATGGTTATTTTCTATAGCTATGTTAAATTCCCAGAGGATACAACTCCAAATCTGGTTGGTGGTTTCAAAGGTTACCCTGGTTGGTGGTTTCGACCATTTTTTACTAAATTTCCATATATTGGGAATAAGGTGAACAACTGACGAACCCATATTTTCAGATGGGTAGGTCAACCACCAACCAGATATATAATATCTATTATACATACCTACCAAAACCCGCTAAAAGCCCAGCAAAAACAATGTTTACACCTTGACCCTGAGTCCTTGGAGCATCATTTGGTGAAGGGTTCCAGCTGGGTTAAGCCATTCGTGGTGATTCATGGGTGATCTTGCAGCCATTTTAGTTCAGCCAACTATAGTGATGATAAGATGGTTTATGGCTGGACTAAAATAGATGGCTGGACTAGTGGTGATAGCTGGTGATTAGATGGTTTATGAGGGTTTATGTCTATGTTTCTTGAAACAACTGCGGAACGCGAATCAATCTATTGAGATTCGGGGCATCCAATAGTGCATGGCGAGCCAAGCCTCGCAATCGAAGTTTGAGATCTCGCCAGTTTCTACAGGAACCCAAAAAATTGGTAAATCCATGTGTTTCCCATGCAGTTTCCCGTATAAACCAGTCGCATCTGTCGCAGTTGGTATATTTTTTGGGGATCAAAAAAATGGCAGTGGAACATCTAAGTTTGATGATAAGCGCCCCATGACCCTCTGGTAAACTGTTACATAACTATAGAAAATCACCATTTTTAATGGGAAAATCCACTATTTCTATGGCCATTTTCAATAGCAAACTGTTAGTTTACCAGAGGGTAGTTCGGGAATTTCCCAGCTAGCCACCTTTGATAAAACCAGAGGGTACTAATATTCTTACACCATGGAGTTTCCCCGTGGTTGTGAGGTTTCAAACATTCCTGCGAGTTTACCGTGGATGGCAACTTCATTCCCCGCATCATTGGCAAGGGCGGCGAGACCATTCGCGCCGTAAGGGAGAAGTATGATGTGTCTTGGGTCAAGATTACTTGATTGGTAAACGAACAGTTTGCTATTGAAAATGGCCATAGAAATGGTTGATTTACCTAGTAAAAACGGTGATTTTCCATAGTTATATTAGTTTACCAGCGGGTACTTGTTTTGTTAGAAACAATACTTTCTTTTTTTTCCCCTTTTTTCTGGGCTAAACTAGACTTTTGTGGAAGACGCATCCTGGTTTCCCAAGGAAACTAATCAAGGCTGTTTTTAGACTCTACAGATCGGCCTAGTTTTTGGCACTCTGGTGGCTCCGAATGGATGATCAACCTACCAGTGTTCGCTTTTTTTTGGGTTACCCTCTGGTAATTTAACATAGCTATTGAAAATCACCATATTTAATGGGAAAATCCACTATTAATGGTCATTTTCCATAGCTACGTTAAATTACCAGAGGGTACCCTCTGGTAAACTTACAAAAAACCTATGCCTATGGAAAGATCCACCATTTTTTTTAATGGGAAAACTCACTATTTCAATGGCCAGGGATTCAATAGCGAAATGTTAAATTACCAGAGGGTACATGGTGTTACATCCCCGTTTTCTCTGGTCAACAGTTTCATGAAACAAGAAATTCATCATGCTGCCGGATACGATCCCTGCTTTGGTGAGTCAGACTCCCCATGTTTATCTTGACGAAGACTGCGGAGTGGGGATGTACATCACACATATATATATTAAATAAATAAATAAATATATATATATATATACTGTATATATATATGTACATATATGTATCTATCTATCTATCTATCTATCTATCTCTATCTATCTATCTATCTATTTATCTATCTATCTATCTATCTCTCTCTCTATCTATCTATCTATCTATCTATCTATCTATCTATCTATCTATCTATCTATCTATCTATATATACATATATTATACAATGACATACAATTACAACACTATATTGTGCGTGCATACACATACACTACATACACTACATACACTACATACACATCCCACAATCGCCAGGTGAACATCCGCATCTTAGAGCCCGAGGAGAGCGGCGCCACGGGCGCCACGGGCGCCACGGCCTCGGGCTCCCGTGTGGTGCGCATCTTCGGGAACAACGCGCAGAACGTGGCCAGCGCCCGGGCAGAGGTGGAATACGTGGAGGAGGTGCCTGGAACTGCCTGGAAAACATGGGGATATGGCTCGTTTTCGAGATTTTAACCATGGTTTTTTGGAGAAAAAATGGGGGAGAAATGGGAAACACAATGATTTGTGATCAAATGGAGATAGAATTGATTGGTTTTATCACTACAATTGATGGGGTTAAGCAACTTAACACCCATCTAGGGGCCCCTTCTGGGGGGTTGGGATAGTATAGTATAAAACACAAATGATAACGGCTATTTTTTTTTGACGGTTTTTCCATATAAATGATCCTTGAAACCTTATTTTATCGATGTCCTTAAGTTCCTGATCTAACCAATAAAAAGAAGGGGAATAGACAGTAAGTCTAACAAATCTGGGGATAAAACTATAGTTTAACTATTTCATGGTGGTATAAATGGCTAAAACACCACGGAAAAATATACTGGAATGTGCCCACCTCCGGGATGCTTTGTTTCGGCAACTGTGCTGCGTAAAAGTCATGGCAGCCCATCACCCCCGGCCAGTCGTTGAGAGATGGGGTGTGGCTTCAACGCTCTCACGTGGAGTAGTTGGTGTTTCAAGGACATTAATTTAGCCTCTGGTAATTTAACATAGCCATGGAAAATGGCCCATTTATAGATGGTTTACCTATTAAAAATGGTAAATTATAACTGGTTGAGCCTGAAAATAAGCCATTCTGTTTTTGGTTTCACTCATCTTCCAATTTCTATGACTGCCAGGGTCAACAAGTTAATTTACTGGACATTAGTTGGTGCATTGCTTAAATGGAACTTCAACGGACCGCTGCTACAACTTTTTTCGAAAGGGGCTTCTGGAAATTTCTGCCATGTGCAGACTAGGAAAATGTATACCCTCTGGTTATTTAGCCGTGGTATAGATGGCCCATAGAAATGATGATTTTCCCAGCTAACAACCTCCATTTATAAGGGATTTTCCATAGCTATCTTAAATAACCAGATGGTATATAAGATTGATCACTTGGTAGATGGGAACTTCCCCAGGACCCAGGCTCGGTTCTTCGCATCATCAGTGGAGTTTCCTGCAACAGCGCCATCTGTGGATCCATGTTAAGTAGTTGCATTCCCATTCCAAAGTAGTTTGGTGAATTCTATATTCAAACTTTGGAATTGATGTCGATGGGAACATGATGCACAATAATTTTGTTGTCAGTTGGTGAATGTGGTAAGCTGTTAATCACGATCAGCACGTCTAAACCATAAAACAAACTTACCATGAGTGAACCATTATGAACCACTACAAAGTGGGGCCCCCGTTGGATAGCTAAGTTGGTTTATAACTCCCATTTCACTATGGTTTATGGTACTTATAACTATAGTTATTGGGGCTTTTCTTAACCAACAAACATCACTAGGGGGCCCCACATTGTATAGATATCCCAATTCTACAGCTGGGTTCTCTGAGGATACAAAAGGCCCCTGAAAAAGCAGGCGATGTCGCTCGAAGGAGACCAATACAACTGGCTGGCTGGGAGCATCTGGGCTTCAACATTTTGGGGATCAAGCCTGAACCACGCTGCTTTAGAGATTTTACCCTCTGGTAAACTAACATAACTATGGAACATCACCATTTTTAATGGGTAAATCCACTATTTCTATAGCCATTTTCAATAGCTATGTTAAATTACCAGAGGGTATCATTTAGGTGAGGTATGAGTGGTAGAGCGGACCAACATGGACCAACATGGATTAACCATCCACTCACTTTTTTCGATTTGTTTCAGGGCTGTTGATGCTGTTGACCAGGAGCAGCCCATCTCGTTGTGCCATGAGTGCAGGGTGAATTTCATGTCCAGAAAAATGGGCTGTTTTCATTTGTTTTCAAGTCTATTTTTTTTGAAAACTGTGAAAACTGATCTGAAGAATGCCAGCCATTGACAACAGCCTATCAAAAGAACAATGAGACATACACCCTCGCCAAGATTCTGCTGAGGCAAAAGGAACCTGACAGTTTTGCCTAATGTTTGCCTTGAAAAAATGGGGGTCCAGTCAACGTTCTTATGATGTCATCCAAAATTGCTACAAGGGACTAAGGAACCTGCTCTTTTTGTGAAAGATGCGTTTGGATCGTCTCAAATCCAGCCTCAACTGGTTGGTGGTTTGGAACATGTTTTATTTTTCCATATATTTGGAAAATCGTAACCCCAACTGACGAACTCATATTTTTCAGAGGGGTAGAAACCTACCACCAACCAGTCAATCTTCTGGAATCAGACAAGGGTGTCCTTTATCCCCCCCTGTTTGTTACAGTGATGTCCTGCGTTGACCAACTCCGGGCTAAAACGAGCCAGTCTTGGGTACATACCCAACCTGGTTATGACTAACAGTTCGCCATGGTTTTTCGATGACCCATAGAAATAGATGGTTTACCTGGGTTTACCTATTAATAGCATGGTGATTTTCCATGGCGAACTGTTAAATAACCAGATGGTAATAGCAGAATACCAAACCTTGACGACTCGATTTGGTTTATTTTGCCGACCACACCGTTACGACTGCAAGCTAACAGAAAGAATGTCAGTCAAATATGGATTGCGGCTGAACAAAGATAAGTGTGTGATACTTTAGTGAACAACGATGGTCGGGTCCACTAAAGATGAAGCAACTGACAGGTACTTCGGATATCAACAAAGAAGCTAATAGCTAACATAAGACACAAAGTTCTCAACAAATTGCAGGAAGGACAAGACCTGGTTCAGACTCTTGCTGTACTGAAAGGCCACACATGCAAACTTAAAAAAAGGCATGCAATTGCTCATAATTATTTGATGCGGTAGTCCGATTAAACTTGCTGTACGGCCTTGAATTTCCGTCAACTTTCATGGATAGGCGAACTTCCACCGGAGTAGTTTTGCAGAGATATGCAAACTTTCTTTGCCCAAATCAAGGTAAGCAACGAGAAATTGAGTTTTTTAGCCAATCCTATGGACCGCAGCAAATCAAAGTTATTGGGTCATGTACTTAGAGCAACTTAGAGCAGGAAATGATTCGTCAGAGTTTGGTATGGGATAGAACGAGTTGGTCGCCCGAGGCAAAACTGGCTTCATTGTGCTAAAAGATATACTTGTACAACTTATACTTTCGAACATATCCTTCCTGGTGAGGTAGAACATGCGCGGATGTATGATGCAGCCATAACTTGAACATTTGAAGCTGCGACACGGACCTGAGGCTACGCCCATGCCTGGCATTGATCATGACTAGTCTCATTGCAGTGTATCAGGAGACATGTTAATTCGCTAGAGTGTATCACAGAGCTATATCAACTATATAGCTGGTTGGTGGCTTCAAACATTTTTTATTTTCCCCAATAGTTGGGATGATGATCCAATCTGACGAACTCCATCATTTTTCAGGGGGGTAGGTCAACCAACAATTAGCTAGTTTCAGGCAGCATGTGCCACCTGCACCCTCCCTGTAAATCCTAGGACTGGCTCTTGGAAAAAAAAACCATGGCGAGTAGCTGGAAACCCCGGTTTCCAGCGGCCTCACCATTGATATAGCAACATATAAAATGTAGCAACCTAAGAGCGACCGGCCCTTAAATACATGATAGTTTGTTGGGCAAACATCACACAAATATATCTTTCCAACTTAGGATTTATTTGCATTTGCCCAGAATGATCCAGAATGGTAGTTAACCAATCCATAACGATCATTAACCATCGATAAACATCATGCATCATCATTAATCATCCTTCCCTTAACCGTCATGACATCCAGTGACTACGATGCTGGAGCCAAAACACGCCGAAACGTTGAGATGTGGTGCCCCCCAGTTTTAAGTTGGTTTGTAAACTCCAGGACCTAGATTTCATGATCATAATTAGTTATTGGGGTTATTTGCAACCAACTTAGCTATCATAAATCAGCTACAAATCCCATTAAATCCCTATTTTTGCCGGTTAAATCACCATTTTCCTATGGTTTTCCTATGGTTTTCCTATAGTTTTCCTATGGTTTTCCTAAGGCCCCAGTGTAACTTTTCGCCTAGGCAAAGGGATGCGTAGCGTCTGGGCATTCAAAGAAGCTGCTGGCTTGGTCTATGCACGTCCCTTGGTTACACAAATGGGGTTGGAATGGGTTGGAGAGTTACTGGAAAATTCAATTATTAAATTTTCAATGGGCAAATCCACTATAAATTGTACTATTTGTGATTAGATGATTAGATATACCCTCTGGTAATGACTAACATAGCAATGGAAAATGGCTATAGAAATAGTGGATTTTCCCAGCTATAGAATGGTGGATCTTTCCATTGCTATGTTAGTTCACCAGAGGGTACTGAAAATTCAATTGTTAAATTTTGAAAATTCCCACATCAGCAATTAGAAGCACTTGCCAAATGAGCGCGATATAATATATATATATAGATCATGAAATAGGACGTGGGGCATGCGTCACAACTTCAGGACCCACAAAAGCCACAGACTGGTCATGTTTACCCTTGAACACGTGTGCCAATTTCTTGACCCTGAGTAGTAATATTGCAGGTTGGTGGTTTGGAACATGAATTTTATGACTTTCCATTCAGTTGGGAATAATGATCCCAACTGATGAACTCATATTTTTCAGAGGGGTAGGTCAACCACCAACCAGTCTTGAAAATACACGGTGTTTTTCAGCCGTATCAGGGCTTCTGTATTACGCTCAGTGGTTTCAATCCCAGGTGTGTTGATCACCATTCCCAGGTGATTTTTAGGGGGTCCAGGGGAGTCTTGGTGGAACCATCTGATGGCAGAATCAGATCAGAGATGGATTGCGAATCTATATATTTCTATGCAAACAAATGCTTGATCATGCAGGATACTGTAGAGGTTGGCACACATCCCGTAAATTTCCATAAATGAATAGAAATGGAAGATGTGTGAATGCGCCAGCAGATGAGATTATGGAATCATGGATGAGTGGGGCTTCGCCGGCTCCAGCTGGCATGATCATTGGAATGCTCCACCATTCTAGATTTCATCCAACACGAATTTCCCAGCTACAAAGTGGGCCCCCAAGATAGCGTTCAGTTGGTTTATAACTACACTAACTAGGGTTTATGGTACTTAGAAACTATAGTTAGATTGGGTTATTTTTACCAACTTAGCTATCGAACGGGGGCCCCACTTTGTAGAAACCTCCACTTTTTTCGGGGATGTACAGCAGCAGATGTTTTGAATAAACCCGACCAAAGACGACCAGAATCAACCAATGGCCATGCTGGCCAGGAACCGATTGATTGGAGGTACTTACCATATATTTTTGGCCTATTTTTCAGGCCTAAATTTCAGGGAATATCCCAGCAAAATATGGCCTTATATGGTACAGTACCTCCATTTTAGGATCCTGAAATGGCCATTGATTTCAGGGAATATGATCAGAATTCATATGGCCAAAAATATGGTACGTTGACGTACCTCCATGTATTGGATCCTGAAGATCTCCCATTGATGAAACCATGGTTTTTGCCGTGGTTTTTACCATGAAATCCATGAAGATCACGGGGTAACCACCGACTCAATCCGAGTCGTGGTCGAAACCACGGTGGAAATCCATGTCTTGTTTGGACGAACTTCGGCTGTTTGGTATGAAAACCCATGGTTCTACATATATGTTTTTATAGTTTGTGGTGTCAACATGTGTCATTTCTTTTTAAATGTTGAACTATATTCGGGATGATGATCCCCAATACTCTACCAGACATGTTGTGGATGCTGATCTGAACCAAACCAACAGTTCACACATGATGTTCCCATCTCATGGTTGTCTAGATTCATGAATCATTGCTGACATGATTTAATCATTGTTGAATTGTGGGAACATTATATTGTTGTTATTGTGGATGAATGTTGGGATATGGATTATTATAAATTATTGTTGATTATTCATTTATTCCTATCTAAATAATCCCATGATTGTTGTTGATACCCCAGGTTTGGACTATGACAGCCAACAGCTGCTGTTGCGACTTGGATGCGACGCATGTTTTTTGTGCGTCCGGTGTCATGAAAAACATAGATAGCTAGAAAAATCTAGAACATCCCCGTTTTAGTTACAGTTTAGTTCTATGTTTTTTTTTTCCAGAAACCTCCATTCTGATGGGATTTCCCAGCCTTTTGATGACCGGATATGACCGGATTCACATTACGGTAACGGTAACGGTTAGTGGGGTGAGTCATGAGCACATGACTCGTTGACCTCACCTTGATGATCCCCAAGATTTCGTATCTGGTTGGTGGTGACTGGAACCATGGAATCTATGTTTGGGTTACTATACATATACAGTGTATGTATATATATATATACATATCTGGTTGGTGGTTTCAAAGGTTTTTTGAATTTTCCATTTCATATATGGGATGTCATCCTTCCCATTGACGAACTCCATCATTTTTCAGAGGGGTAGGTCAACCACCAACCAGATATTTAAGCTAGCCATTTTTGTTGGGATGTTAGCGGACGCTTTGGTGAGGCCTTGCAAGCCCCCAAGCTGCCTTGTTTGACTGATCAGTTGGCTCGCATGATGAAGTCTGCAATAAGGACAGATTCTGAGCTGCCACTGCCCAAATCAGCACACTGGTGGCAGTGGCAGTAGAGAAGAAAGTGCAGAAAATGCTGAGAGCCGATTTGGATCAGGAACGGGATGAAGATCTTGTTTTGATGGGGTCGCCAAGGCATTGCTTGCAAAGGGTGATCCAGGCTGCCAGGTTGATCAAGGATATCAAGACATCCGAAAAAAGGTCGATTGCCACGTTGGAAAACCAACCCAAACTATGCCTTGAGCATCCTTGAGCATCCTTGAGCATCCTTGAGCATCCTTGAGCCAGATTGATGAGATAGATCAGATAGACATCATTTGGCCAGCTGGAGGAGTTTCTGGAGGAGTTTCATTGAAGCGGCCACCCATCAGGACTTGGGACTCACAAATCACAAGTCACAAGTCACAAGTCACAAGTCACAAGTCAATACAAGTCATCCCATGTCCCATGTAACATGGTTACGAAGACCATCCTGAAACATAGGCAGCCTTTTTTCGCCATGTCCCATGTTTACCAGTTAGTTTACATCTACACCTTCTCCGAACCCAGCCAAATAGCCGTATTTTGATTTAGGTGTATGTACATGTGTGATGCATGAGAATATGTATATACATATATACATGCACCATATGCTGGTACTTTTAGTTGCTGTATATAGTTTTTTTTTGCACGTATACTTCAGGATCACTAAATTTAGTACTATATGTACATGTGAATACAATGAGATGTTTTGGATATATGCCAGCCATGTCATATCCCATGACGGATCCATGTATGCTATATATATGGTAACATGGATCCCATCAATATACCCCCAATGTTAGCATATATACCATACATGGATCCCATAGGTATTGGAAATCTGCCAGCCAAGATGTTTTTTTTGTGCTTCGGAAGCGAGGTGTGGTACTCGATCTTCCGTGGAAGATGCCATCGTCGCTGGGCGCGTGAATGTGTAACCACGAGGATTTTTGCATTAATGGGGCAATGCCCTGAAATGTGGGATCTAATGTGGGATTTAATGGGGTTTTATGAGTTTTATGGTGATTTCAGGTAATCTACGGTGATTTAATTGGTTTTTATGGTGATTTAATGGGTTTTTATGTTGATTTATGGTAATTTACGGTGATTTTCCATGGGATCATCATGGGATTTACCCTCTGGTAATTTCCTACAGTTTGCGACATTGAAGCCATGGCCCAGTCGAAATAGTTGATTTATCCATTAAAAATGGTGATTTTCCATAGTTATTTGATGTTATTTGTATGTTCACCAGAGGGTAAATGCAATAATTGATATGGTGGATTAAACCACTCATGGGGTTTTCGGACCGTACTTGATCCATCCCCAAGAATTAATAAACAGCAACCTGTTTGATGTAGCTTTCTGCGGAATTTGATTGAATTTGATTAAAAAACATCTATTTCATGGTTTTCACATCAGGTTTTCACCCGATTTTCGGGGTCACCGAAGTTTCGAACTTGACATTTTCCAAAGTCACTATTTTCGATATGGCAATGGAAACATCACCACTTGGAATAGGAGATTACTATGCAGCTGGGCAGTTTTCCAGCCAACCATAACATTTTGGTTTGAAATTTGCATTCCAACATGACAACAACCATCACTGTTTTTCAGAATGGGAGTTTCTGAAGTGCAGAAAACGACCTTTTCACTACTCTAAACGATAAGTTCTGGTCCCTAAACGATAGGTACCCTCTGGTAAACCAACATAACTATGGAAAATCACAATTTTTCACGGTAAAATCAACTATTTCAATGGCCATTTTCAATAGCAAACTGTAAGAAATTACCAGAGGGTAAGTTGATACATCTGGGTTAATTATAACGACCTCACTGCGACCTCACTGGAATCATGGTTAGTAAGGGAAAATATCCCCAAATAGCCTTAATTCAGGTAGAAATATTATAATTTACCCAGATACATGACGACCAACTGGGTTGTGTCAAAAAGGAACCCGTTTTGCGGCCCCGTAGTTGATGTTTTTTGTCTCGCTTTCATCGAAGTGGGGAAAACAATTTTTTCGGATATCCAGATAAATAAACCCTTAATGTTTTCCGCAAATTATGGTTTCTAGATAGACACCATGATAAACCTTGGGTAACTTTGGAAAAATCATGGTTTGTTAAGCTTTTTTCATGAAGTTTAGCACTGTCACTGTAGCTGATGGTGAGGAAATCATCTTTAAATATCCTGGAGATGCAGAGGTTTGATGGAAAAACGACCCTGGGGATTTGTGGCAGAGCGTTTTTTATTTTTTGACATGATTCGAGAGTTGCACATAGCAGCAAGGGACTCCCTTTCATGCCGGAAATGAAAAAATGAATGAAAAATGTTATGTAAAGTTATGTAAAGTTTAAAGTGGAACGTAGTGAAACCATGTGAAAGCCAATTTACCATACATAGACCCATTTATCTAGATTTATTATGATCTACTTGCAGCTTAAAAAATCCACTTTGAGCTCAAATTTACCATAGGGGGCCCCCCGCGCCCCACAGCTGTTCCCGGTTGCGACTGGAGGCGCTCTTTGAGACCCATTTCATGTACTGCCCCGTCTTCCGTCAAATGGATGAGGTGAGGGGATGAAGTTGGTAAGCTGGATTTGCAGGTTGCACATGCTGGTTGGGGGTTTGGAACCATGGAATTTTATGACTTTCCATTCAGTTGGGAATAATGATCCCAATTGACTTTCATATTTTTCAGAGGGGTTGACACCACCAACCAGCATGTCTTGGGAAGCTGGATTGGTTTCTGGTCGGTGAACCATCTATATATGAGTTTTTGTAAAATGTAAAAACATGTAACATATTTTGCTTAGACAGCTTAGACATGATATGGGATTCAAGGGCTAGCCATACAAAATGAATGAAGTGGCGGATCTGCATGATGTGGCCCATCTCCATACAACAGAACTTCTTTGCTCACCTCCGGGCTCATTCCAGTGAATATGTGGATGTGGACATTCGAAGAATTGGGATTGCAGCAAGTAAAACAGGACAATCGCCAACACAAATGGGATATTCATGGATATTCTGTTTTCTTTTGGCAACCGAATATCACGTATCCGAAATATCTAGATATACTGCGGCAATCCAATATGACTGTCCAGGAACATTTGATTTTCTATAAGTAAATCACCTACGCTTTTAGGTGACTGCTAGATATTGCCGAAGGGCAAATCACCATGGCGACGGTCACCAAGCTACATTTTGGGGGAGCCATCCACGGCCAAAAATTACTCACAAGTTTAGGTTTTATGATGCTGTATATATATATATATCATGATATCTATCATTAATACAACTATATCATGATATTAATATATTTAGTTTTATGGTATATATATATATATATCATGTGTCTAAAGAAACTTACGTTTCTCGGGGGCACCACTGTGCTTGCTTTTTTTGGGGTTTTGGTTGTTCCATGCGACCAGAATGCGCTAGCGTTGCTGCTGAGACGGGCCATGGAGATAACTAGTTAGTATAAGTAAATGGATTATAGTTGGGATATACCATCTGGTTATGACTAACATAGCCATGGAAAATCCCTTATAACGGAGGTTTCTAGCTGGGAACATCTATAAATGGAATGGCCATTGATGGTTGGTTGGATTATAATCTGGTTGGTGGTTTGGAACATTTTTTTTTTTCCATATACTAGTATTGGGAAGAATAATCCCAACTGACGAACTCATATTTTTCAGAGGGATTGAAACCAACCAGTAGTGGTTTATGTATAACCCAGTTAACTAACCACTTAGCTAATTTTAATCCCATGGCCCCTCTAAGTGTTTTTTTGGGCTTCTAACCGAGGTGTACTCCTTCTTGTAACTTCAACCACCATCCTCCCAGCGATTGTAGTTGTAGTTGTAGCTGCGGTGATAGTGGTAGTTGTAGTGTAGTGTAGTGGTAGTGGCAGTTGTAGCTGTATTTGAAGTTGAAGTTGTAGTTGTAGTGGTAGTTGTGGTTGTAATGTAGCGTAGTGTAGTTGTAGTTGTCTATCTATCTGTCTAGCTGTCGAGCTGTCTAGCTGTCTATCTGTCGATCTATCCATCTCTCTGTCTGTCTGTCCGTCCGTCCGTCTGTCTGTGTCTGTCTGTGTCAGGCATGCTAGGGTTCGGGTCTATATATACTCTATTTCTTAAATTTCATGAAATCAATACATGATTAATATTCAACATTTGTTAGTGACACCACTATAGTTGAGGTTTATAGACCTTGGTTTACCCACTTGTTCTTGCTTGAAACCAGCCAGCGAGGAGATGGAAAACATCTTTGCAGAACTTGAGTCCTATGGCGACTACGATGCTCGCTGGGAGTGACTTCAACTGCAATGGGCTGGGTTCGTACTTCCATGTCCCACTCAGGTACCTGGGCTCCGGAAACCTTTGTTTAAAGTTTACCCTCCGGTAATCAAACGTAGCAATGGGAAATCCAGCACTAAATGGAGGTTTGAGTGGGAACACCATCTATTTTCATGGGTGATTTCCCACTGCTACGTTTTTTTTTTAACCGGAGATTGTTACTATATGTTACCCTCCATTAAATTAACATAGACCCTACCAGATAGGGGTTGGAAGATTAGTTGCCACTACAACATGTGTATTTTCAGAGTCAACAAGTTAATTTACTGGAGGGTATATTAGGTCATAAACTGTATTGGAACTTTGCCACCCAAATCAAGGTAGGTAGGTCTGTGCATGTGCCACATGTGCCACATGTGCCACATGTGCCTCTCTACTCAACAGCTCAACAGGACAGTGTGGACCTCAGGAATCCATAAGTTGGCAACTTCCTGACACATAAATTACATTGCAGGAAAAATCGTGGGAAATTTTGGAAAAATAGTTGGAAAACTTTCTGATATCACGCTCCGTGATGAAGCCCTGAAGCGTTTCCTTGGCACATCACAATCTCACTGGATGACATCTTACCCCCCCCGTTCATAGAAACCAACCATGAACAGGGATACATATGGGGATGTAGTGCGAA
>Ga0126342_10004577_pt1 | contig 23720 bp, 28 predicted proteins | sample Cyp1metagenome_FD_92528 | JGI IMG/M metagenome (GOLD analysis project Ga0126342, IMG submission 92528) | Coral microbial communities from Lord Howe Island, Old Settlement Bay, Australia - Cyphastrea 1 metagenome | ecosystem: Host-associated > Invertebrates > Cnidaria > Coral ...
AGCCCCATCACCGATGGACGCCGAATTGAAATCGTGGCTAATGGATTGCAGGCGTACCACGGCCAACAGCTGGCCATAGACACGACGTGTGTCAGCCCCATCAGCAGAGCCGGGTTCCCGCACTCAGGCACCACGTCGGAACCACGGCGAGCTGTAGCCGCCGCAGTCGCCCGCAAACGCCGTAGATACCCCGAACTCCTGGCGGCACGCAGCCGGTGCCGCCTCCTGGTCTTCGGCGTTGAAGTAGGAGGCCGCTGGGGAGTTGAAACCCGCAACCTCGTCCGCCACCTTGCCACACAAAGAAGTCAAGATGCCTCTTACTGGCTGCGCGCTGCGGCCTGCGCCGGTTGGATTGCCCGGTGGACAGGCATAGTGGCGGTGGCGACGGAGACACGATCGACGGGGACATCCCGAGTCTGCCGGACCTCCTGGCCGAGACTCGCTTTGACGTCCCGGCTGGCCCGTCCAGACTGCCCCCGCCGCCTAAAACGGGTTGGCGGGCCCCAGAGACGGACACCCTGCTACCTAAGACGGGTCGGCGGGCACAGGAAATGGACATCATGCGGAAAAAATATTGTTCGGTGCTGGAATGAGCGGATTTCGATGGGGAAAACAAAACTAACGCCGAGGCAGACGGAGGATACGGCATTTGTTGCCGAAACAGGCTTTCAACGGAAAATCAATGCTTGAATTCGCAATTTTTTCATAGCACGGCCAAACAGACACAACTTGAAAAACAACAAAATAAAATAGAGTGGTTGTGCAGTGTATAGACAAGCTATGACGTAGTTGGACAAGGTTAGACAACAAGTGATTCCCGGGTTCGCCGGTGCACGAGGCTATGGGTTGGTGCTGTGGAAAACGGTGTGTCAAAATATATGTGCTCTCCAGGGACAAAGATGTGCGGTGGCGGAATTTCAATGACGGAACAAACGCCGGAATCAACCATGCCTGTCATACGGCTTGAGACCTGCGTCAATGAACGTGAGCAACGCTTCCAATTTTCACGCCCATCGGGCATCCTCCCCACGCACGAAATACAAAAACGCCTATTTCTTCACACAGTTTGAATCTGCGTAGTGAAAGAAAGACATGAACAATCATCTAAGTTCTGTCATTCGCATTGAGGTTGGCCTCATCGTTCGGCTTCATCGTTCACGACAATGCCCTATTTCACGGTCCTTCAATCAAATTTAACAAACGGCGGCATCACGGTGTTGGGTATCCCCTGGACTGGGGCGGGTTTGAAGTCGAGGACAGACTTGGCGACACTGCCTTACTCATCCTTTTTATTCGATTTTAGACCTTCGCGTCACGTTTCAAACCCTCGGCATCACGCCGGTTGAGTTGGGAGCGAATGTGGCACATGGCACACACTTTCTGGCCCAAAGAGATGCAAACTTGTGCGACCCTTCCGACGCGGTTGATTCCCGCAGAACCCCGGCCTGTGGGTACGTGCTGCAAGAAGTGATTCATTTATGCAGCGAATTGCTTTCAGATGTGTTTGATTGCTGCAAGACACCTCCTTGCTGGTGAAAGATGCCACTCAGGTGTTGAGAACTTTGATGTCTTTTATCTCAAAGTGATGCAGCCTGATGCCCGAAAATTCAAATGCACAATCAATTTTTTCGAGGAAACTCATTCCCAAATTTTTTCCGGGACGTGGGACAGGGAACGTGGAACAAGTGCGAGGAAATCATGCGGAAAATTAGGGGCGCAACGCGTCTCAGGAAAACCTACCGCAAACCGATTCCACAGGCATCTCGCAGCAGAAAAATGGAGCAGAAAAAATGGAACAGGACCACTCTCTTGATGGTATGGTATATCCATTTGTATGTAGCATGTTGTGGGCACATGGCATTTCAGAAGCGTCAGTGGGGGGCCGGGTGTTTCTCAGTGCTGTCCCATCCGGCCGAACTCAAATGGAGCCAGCGGTTTTTGTGACTGAAATTTGAGTTCGCTTGAGGGTTGCTGAAGCGGACAGTGATGCTTGGTGCCCACTTTGCGATGCCGTGCTGGATTGCCACAGCTACCATGCCGGCATGTGCGCTGCTGGGGGAGAAAGGACTCAGCGACACTCGGGACTTGGTCTACGATTTGTGCAAGCGTGGGGGCCCGCGCCCAGAGCGGGAGCGACCCGGCTTGCTTTTGCCGACTACTCCAGAGGACGTGACCAACAATACTTCTGGGCATCGCCCTGCAGATGTCTAGTTGCCCGCCTTCGCAGGGACTCCTACTGCCTTTGATTTCGCCATCACGGGGCCGCAGCGGCAGGAGTCCCTCGCGTTGGCCAGCCGGCAGGCAGGCGCGGCTGCAGAAGCCTATTCGTTCCGATGGTTGCTGAGTGTAGTGGCGCTTGGGATGCCGGGGCCGTGAAGATTTTGCACCATGTGGCACGTGCGGTTGCCACCCGCACTGGCGACGATTCGGCCTCATGCACCAGCCTCTTGCTCCAAGAGCTCGGGGTCACCATTCGGTCGTACCGGGCTCGAGCGGCGTTGCGGCGCCGCGGTGCTGTGCTTTAAGCAAGCGGGCAGCACTGCTGTGCCGCAGTGCCGTTACTTCAAGCAACCACATGGTGCAGTGCTGTTGGTCCGAAGCTTGTTGCGCAGGGAGCCAATAGAATCGAGGCGATGTCAGCACGGGAGAATGTCATCTGAACCTCTTTGGTCCCAGTGAGCTTTGCAGACGTGCAGGGAGGGCTGCTTAGTTTTTGACGGCTTACCAGCCATTTTCGGAACCGTTTTTTCCAACCCAATTAAAGGCGTTTTCCACAAAAGGCTTCCCTTTCGTGCAGCTGCCACCAGTGGCGGAGTTTGCGCCCCTTTTCTTGATGCGCACCAGTACAGCCAGGGTGTCCTTTCGAAACCCATGTCAACACCACCTTCATGTCGACTCTTGAGTAAACTCTCAGATATGCCCTATTTTCACGGATGATCTGTTCAGTGAATTGCAAAACCATGTTCTTACTTCTTTCTGACAAAATGAGGCTTTCCCGTGGCACAAGCCGTGTTCGTTGCATACATCGGGCAAGAATCAAAACAGTTTTTGACGGTTACTGTAATCGAACATGTCCAATACCAGCTCTGTGTACCACATTTGTTGTTGCCTTCCATTCGGTGTAGCATTCCTTGTGATGAGGCCCGCCGACCTGTTTCCGGTAGGGGGCCTGAGATATAAAAAAGGTAAACAAATAAAAAAAAAAATCATTTCATGCACCCCATGAACCAACAATTTGTTTTCTCAAATTTTGATCGGTGCGGTGTAGATGCATTCAATATGATTTCTGATTTGTTCTTCTGTTTCCTTTGGATGACCGTGTTGAATGCAAGGCCGGCAGCGACTTCGAAGACCTGGCCGCACAAATTCATTCAGATTTGGAAATCCGGACCGCAGACAAGGCATCGATTCCGGATTTTATTGATCTCATTCATGACACGTTGGGGAAGCGATAGTGGCGGTGCGATTCGCAGGCTGTGTGCCAAGACCTGTTGTCGAAACTTGCGGAATCGGGTGTTCGAAACTCAGACGTGCAAGAGTTTGTGATTTTCCACGGCGAGAGTACTGCGACCGAACTATGTTTTGAGGATCCTTTGTTGGCATCAAGATGGCTACGAAAAATGCGTTTGAACCCTAGAATATGTTTTCGCCCTTGTGCTACAAGTCCCCTCCACTAGATGGGACAAATTGGGACTACCTATCGGTAGTTTCAAAGATTCAGAAACATTTAGCATAACCGTTGGACTGTCAGGATCGTCATTTAGAAAAAGGTGCGAAAACATGTTACGGATCGAAATTTGCCTGTAGTGAAATGATGCCGAAGAAAAACCTGATATCAATCAAATTCCCTGTGAAATTTAATGAAAACATATGTATGCAACAATAATTGTCGAAATTTTCCCCAATATAAGTTTTCTACTTCTACTTCAAAAATTTGAAACTTTGGCAGTCAAAATCGTTGTTTCTTTTTTAAGACGTAAGCACGATATTGCCCAAAATTGGATTTCGGAACTTTCCCTGAATATTAAATGTAAGAGTTTGATTCAAGAATTATTTTATTCGGTTTGAAAATCGAACATTTTTTTAAATCTAGTGAATATGTTTTGCCAAAGGTTACGTTTCAAAATTGCCCCTTGATATTTTACCTTGTTTTCCAAGGATAAAAATTAAAAATCAAATTGATCAGTTTGATTTTCCCAAATGGAACCACTTGGGGTAATTTTTATTATTTGGGGGATGTTTTAATAAGAGGAAGAAGGGATTGATGCCATGAAAATTCGCGGATGTTTCAAATTCATGTTTGTTCCTCCCATGCCATACTTATCTTGTGCCAGGCGCATGTGGTGTGGACTTGGACCCAAACTGCTACGAGGCAGTGTTAGGTATCTGGGTTTGCATGTTCCACTTGCAACACATCCCTGGGTCCCTGACGAAGCCGTGTATCAGTTTGCATCCATTTTTACATATATATCAATTCATGACACACATTATGTTGCTTCAATCTGTCACTTCGGTGCGCGCATGTCCGTGGAACCATCGAAGATATCGAAACCACAGGCGATAGTGGCCGCGCATTGTCTTCAAGGTTTGGCGACAGAAGGTGAGATGATTCTTGAGGTTCCCCGGTGGTAACGCGCAACGGTTTGACATGCAGAGCCAATTCTTTCCTTTTTTTTTGGGGGGATGTCAAAAACTTTGGGTTTGCTTTGAGGTTGAGGCGCCCACGTGTTTTCAAGCTGGACTTTCAATCAATCACACATGGGGAAACATGCGCACACAAAAACGCCATCAACATTGTTAGCTTACCTGTTTGGAGATAATTAAAGAGCCATGGGTATCCATGTTTTATGCAAGGGCGAATCAAGGGGCAACCGCGTTGGTCGCGACCTAGGTACATGCCAAAGAGTTGGCTTCGGAAGGGCGGCGTCCATCCGCAGCTTCCTATGGATCCCTGGCTGAGGCCTCGTGGGTTTTCTGCTCGAAGCACTAGAAAAAGTGAACAATATGCAAAAAAATAAGGCATGTATGGCTTTTGACGGTGATAGGTAATAGTTGGGATGTTTTTTTTTGTAAGTTCGACACCGGGAAACATGAGGTGTGGCAAGTTGATAAGCATCATCGCAATATTTCAATCAAATATATCATCTAAGTAGTCAGCATGGCAGCGGATGTGCACAAAAACAGTGGCTCTCGCTCATGACATTCTTGGAATGCGTCATTATAGTTTTGTCCACGATGTCCGCGCAGAACTATGTGTGCACCCATGCACATAGTTGATTCACCTACACTACATGAGTCTCTCTGAGAATAGCGCGTCCCATGGCGCTTGGGATAGAGGGGAGAATATCATCGAAGGAAATTTAGAAGTTAAACTTCCGACAGTATGGACAGATGAAAAAAACAGAGGTGCGAAGAGCCAGACGGGAGCAGAGTCAGAGGGGAGAAAAGTTAGAAGAAGGGAGCAGAGTCAGCGGGGAGAAAAGTCATAAGAGAAAAGATCAGAAGAAAGAAGATGCAGGTGTGCGCAAAGGTAGGAAAGTCGCGAAACACTGTGAAAAAACACAGGTGCGAAGAGCCAGACGGGAGCAAAGTCAGTGGGAGAAAAGTCAGAAGAGAAAAGATCAGAAGAAAGAAGATGCAGGTGTGCGAAAAGGTAGGAAAGTCGCGAAGCACTGTGGTTTTTCGATGTGTTGTGGCTCCGGAGGGTCGAAAGTCGAAAAGTAGGCTTGCTAAAGCGGCGGATGCGGAGACATCTGGGGAGATGAGAAATGAAAAGTTGCACGCCGTTGTAGCACGAAGCAGATTTTGAAGTGAAAAGGTACAAAACACCTGGGTCTCGGACCACTTTTGGAAGTTGAGATATCGAAAAAGTGTACGCCGTTGTGGCGCGAAACACATTTCCAAGTCAAAATGTACAAAACACACCATTCTCACACCACTTTTGCAAGTTGCGATGTCGAAAAAGTGCACGCCGTTGTGGCGCGAAACACATTTCGAAGTGAAAATGTACAAAGCACCACATGTTCGCGCCGCTTTTGGAGGTTCAGATGTCGTTTTGCGTGGCAGGCGCCAAGGATTGTGTCCCTTGTCAAAAGTGGGCAAAACGTGACGGTTTTGCAGCATTTCCAGAAGCGATGGCAGGCGTGGGGCATTTGAAGAGGATCTTCAAAGACGCATTTCGCGTGGCAGGTGCCGTACAAAAGACACGTTCATCAGAGATGTTCGGAGGTCAGGGCGCTCCTGAGAGGGGTTGCATTTTGGAGCATCAGATCTTCAGTTTTGCTGAGATGATTTTGCGTGACAGGTGCAGCACGTCGTAAGACCTGGCATCAATTTTTTTCGTGGCAGGCACAGTACTTTACACAGGTGGAGTGGAAAAATCGCAAAACCCATTGGTGCGAGGCTCCCAGCGCTGCACTCAACTTTCCATTTTTGAAGGAAGTCTCGCAGAATTCTTTCGTTTTTGATGTCTTCAATTTCGAAAAATGAGGAAGTCTCGCAGAATTGCTTCGTTTCGGATGTTGTCAAGTTCAAGAAATGAAGACGTCTCGCAGAATGGTTTCGTTTTGGCCGTTGTTATGTTCAAACATCAAGGAATTCTCGCAGAATTTCTTCGTTTTTGATCCTGCAGATAGAAAGATAGATAGGATAGATGGATGGACGACCAGACAGACAGACAGACAGACAGATAGATAGATAGATAGGTAGACAGACAGACAGATAGACAGATAGATAGACAGATAGATAGACAGATAGACAGATAGATAGACAGATAGACGGACAGATAGACGGATAGATAGACGGACAGACGGACAGATAGACAGATAGACAGATAGACAGATAGACAGATAGACAGATAGACAGATAGACAGATAGAGAGAGAGAGAGATAGAGAGAGAGATAGATAGATCGATAGATAGGTAGATAGATAGATAGACAGATAGATAGACAGACAGATAGATAGATAGATAGATAGAGAGATAGATAGATGGATAGATAGACAGACAGACAGATAGATCAGTAGGTAGGTAGGTAGATAATCACAAAAAGATAGAGAAACAGAGAGAAAAAGAGAGAAAGATAAACAAAAAAGAGAGACAGAGAGATCAAGCACCTTTCAGTCCATCAGTGGTTTCGCTCTGCCGTCCCTGATTCACAACAACCAATGTCTCCTATAAGTTTCCTATTTTTGAAACTTCCGCCACCGCCTTGTGCGGTACTACTGGTAGAATGTCTACAGTGAAACCCATTCATATTGAAATTTGGGGTGTGCCTCATTGGTGGGCAAACTCGTGCTACGTGGACAATTTCATATTCCAGGGATGGAGTAGAGGGAGGGATCAGAGGATAAACTCATCACATTCAGTGTGCAATACAGTTTATCTGTGTTTATCCATGTTTATGTGAGATATACGGAACAACCCGAGAGTTGGTCAAAAATCCAAAAACTTGAGGCCCAGGGTCCCTTCAATGCTTATTTAAGAATTTGTCAATTTGAGAATTTGGCAATCCTATTCCAGGGTCCTTCAAATTCTTAAAGTGCTATGTGCTTGGTATAGCTGAACATATGTAGCCCGCCTTGGATTCGAGCCCCTCAATTTTTTTACAGTGAATTCTCATACAATACTAAAGCTGTATCAAATATCCGAGTTCATACGTATACACGCATTACCGTATATAATATATGTATATATAAAATATCATACAATATGTTAATATACGCACATCTATGTGTTAAACGCGCACCCACCTCCACTTTCTTGCCCAGACCTTTGCAGAACGCGGGGAAGTGGAGAAGGCCCAAGAGTATTTGAAGAACATGTCAGGACCCCAGCATCAGTGAAGCAATCTAGGCTTGTGGATTTGTAAGGACTCCTTTGAGAAAATGAAACTATTCTCAGGGGTTTCCTATATATAGTCTATAGTTTCCGTGTTTTTTTTTAAGCGGTAAATTGTAAAATGGGTCCATGTGGCAACGCTTTCGGCGTGTGCAAAAATCGGGTGCGGCCTTTTGATGCCATCAACGAGATGGGGAACTGCCACTCAAGCTGTTACTGGTAGGAGAAGGTTTTCAGACCAGAGGAATCCAGCAACATTTCGAAACAACTTTCATGCTTGCAGCCGATTTCAGCCTCAGGAAATCTTTCGACCTTCCGGTGGAAATGTGGTTGCCTCAGCTTGGGAAAGAGATGAAAGAGAAATAAACATAAACAAACTCGTGTTTCGAAATTTCGTGTCGCTGACATGCGCTGACCTAGCTTGTGAATCTAGATGAAAATCAATGGGCTATGGGCCCAAAGTCAACTGTTTTTGTTCCCCAGGCAGGCAAATCCCATATGTAAGGCAGTATCAACGCATCACTGATACAAGGGTGTGACATGTGGTATCATGTGGTGATCCCTTTTGAGCGCATCATGTTGCGGTCCTACTTGAGCGTGAATCGTTTGGCTCAAGCCGACCGCAACTTCTCGCACCTCCGGCATGTGCCATGATGTCTGGGGCTACTGGCGAGCTTCTACCTGAGCAAACTCGAGATGAACCCAACAGGCTTTGGATCAGCATCAACTTCGACCATGTGAAGGCTTAGAGTTGGGCTGTCCAGGATGAAATTCGGATCCAGATGGATGCCCCTGTTGGTCTCCTTCCATGTCGTGAAAAAATTGTGCAGGCGGCCCGTGATCCCCACCAAAGCGTCGCGAGGTGTGAGGTCTACTCGATGGAAAATGCGCGTGCATCTCATCGGCGAGTGATGAACTCGATGGCGACAGCGGAGAAACGTCCCTGAGGAGTTTGGAGGTGCAATCCCCACGGCCCAGAAGTGGTTCAGGAGAAAAATGAAAGGATATCCATGCCCGAAAGGGTGAGAATTCCGACCATTTTATTCAACAAAAACCTTCCATCCAGCACTGGAAGGGAAACTCTTTCAGATGAGGTATTTCCGATTCCGAACTTTTCTCCTGCTTTCTTTGGCTGATTTTGGGCATCATTGCCCGGTCCCGAGGGCGCCGTGAAGGTAGCCCTGCAGAAGCGCCTGGGCGTTCCAGTGGGGCTGTCCTGGAGAAGGAACTGGAAGATTCGGAGTGTATTCCTGGAGATGTCTGTTGGCATCTGCAATTTTTTTCCTACCCTTTTGGTCATTTCACGGAATGAACAATCAGAATTTTTACGAGGTATTTTTTAATTTGAACGGGCAATTTTCCATAGACGTGTGAAATTACTGGACAGTACATGGACATGTTTTTTTATTGAGTTTCTTTTTGGATGTGCAGGAAGCTTGGGGCATGTTGAGATGTAGAATATCCATGCGCAACATAGATTATACCCGATCATATTAATTTTATATGACAATGCAATCAAATACAATATGCCATCGATGTTGTTTCAAAACTATATTAATACGGCAGTGTAATATTGTATGTACAATATTGTGGATCATTATCTACAATAAATAACACGCTTTAGATTCAGTTGTATATAGATATGAAATAATATTGCAACACAAGAAAATTGAATAGAATTTAATACAACGTGGTTGAACCCAATATGATTTAATTTATATACAATTATACGACTATATTCAATTTTATAGGACATAAATTGCATCAATTGAGTTATATAATGTTAAAAAAAAGGGGCTTTGCCTCAGTCGAAGGTCTCTTCAGTGACTCTCCTCTATGGAGAACCTCCACCCATTACCACATTGGAATTCCTGGAGACCATGGCTTTCTGCCTCGAGAAGGGGAAAGTTATTGCCTGGTGGCATGGATCGGACACCTCCACAGAGGCACCTGGTGCACCCAGAGGCTTTTCTGAATCGGTGCAGGGCTGGAGCTTTATTGTGCCCATCCTTGTGGTCTATAACCAGCCTTAAGTCGATTTTCGGAGGAGGAGTTCCTAGTCCTAGTCTTTTTCGCAGGCCGTCTGAAAGTCTCTCCTCCGACTCTCTTGGCGGGAACTGTTTACCTCTGCCGTTGATTTCAAAAAAGGTGGGCAGATGGGACTTGGGCACCTCCAGGGAAGAGACTAAAGTTCCGTGCAGTTTGGCCATGACTTGTTGATGCCCAGTAGAGGAGGATTCGTGGAATACTTCTCTGGAATGTTTGCAGAAGATGTTTGTTTGAAAGAACCCCCACTGAGGCGCACCTATGCTGCTGTGATTGAGTCCCTGGCCTGGGACTTAGATCTTTGGGCAGCTGAGCTTCGACACTGCCAGACACATATTGCAATGATCCCTACAGCTAGTTGAAATACCCGTCCCTGATTTCAATCTGAGATATGCTGAGCAAAATGAGAGAACATCAACAATGCGGATTCAACCCCGAACTGGGTACAACTCATTTTGACAACTTGAGCCACAAAAAAGGGGGGTTGTCTTTTACCCCCTTGGTAATCTAGACCGTCAACAGAAAATGCCATACATTGTTTGGCCTGCGCTGGTACTGGAAACTGCCACAGTTGTAGATCACTTTCCAACAGCTTTTCCCCTATGGCTTCGTTCAAGCGAGCGCTTGGGGCGCCGCCGGCCTTTCGCGAAGGCTCAGCGCGGCCAAAGCGATGCAGCGCGAAGATGGCTGGAGGATGCCATTCGAAAAGGCCCAACTGTGATTGTTGGCAAAACAATGCCATAAACCATCCCCAACTTCACCATAAATAGCTGGTATGTTTACCATTCCCAGTGGGTGGTTTATGACTTTGTTTTACCACCATTAATGTTAGAGAAGCAAGGGTTACCACCCATATTTTGATATGGTGAATAGCACCCCATCTATGCTAATTTGCTCAACTTGGTGATGGTATTGATATTGCTTTGCTAACATTAATCATTTCAATCCCACCCCGTAAGATTAAATATCCCCATTCTATGGTCACTAAACCTTGGTGACTCTTGGGGGTGTTTACTCTGGGGAAGAGATTAGAAACAGGCAATCACTGGTTGATGAATCATGGATTTTTGGGTGGTGAACCCCCCCTCCCTTTGATATTGAATTTCTCCATATGTCCAACTGAAGAAGTCCACGAACATATTCCACTTAGGCTTCCACACCTTGGGTCCATCAGGCCTTACGCCCAGCCGGCGGTGCTTCTCAGCCACCATCAGTGCCTTTGCGAAGGAGATCTCGGGCATGCCATTGGTGATGCCCTTGGCATTTGGGACTGGCTGCACTTTACGAAACTGTGAAGCAATAGTTGGCAGGGTTGCATTGCCTGGAATGCGTGAAAATATGTGAAAAGGCCCCGATACCATGGGGTGAATTTTTTTAGCCACATCCGAAGGCCAACGAGCTGACCAAGGAACCTGTTTTTTTGCCAAAACTGATCCAGGAGTCGAGGCTTTTGGAGGCTGCCTGGGCACCTGAGATCACACCGTCCCTCCAACGGGATTCACACCTTCGTTTAGCATCTGCATGGAACCCCTCAATCGACTGTGAATTGAGTACCCGCCTGAAACCCTCCGTGCCTTTCCATTTCAAACGGCAGACCTGGGTCACCTCCGTTTCATATATAGAGATTGATGCCACCGCAATGAAGCGATGAGCGAAGGAGTTGCCCCCAACTGACTCGCACCGAGGAAGGGGTTCTGAAAGCAATGCGAGAGGCGAATGTGTGCCCCTCAGCTTGCTGAGACATGGCAGAATGGAACTTGCTGAATGAATTGCTAGGATTGCTGGTCCCCAGCTGAGGTGGATGCGGATGCAGTGAGCCTAGTGGACTGGCAGTGGTATGATTTGGATGTCCTGAATTTGCTTCCGCGAAGAGGCTTCAGTAGCAGCTGAAGCCCTGACCAAACGAGAAACCCAGGTGCAGACGTGGGGATGGCTTCTGATGGCCAGCCACATGGCTCCATCCAACCGGCCCACCAGCCGAGCCAAGAGGAAGCAGAGCCACACCAAGCCTGAAGACATCTTCCGGCAGATGTTGGATGCTGGAATCGCTGCAGCCTCAGTCTAGCCAACCCGGGCTGGGGATTCCTGTCCACAGGGACAAGTTGATTGTGGTTGGGTTTAGGATGTGGGGCACGGATCAAAACCTATTGCACCATATTTGAGGGGATGACCTGTTTGCTAGCTATTTTGGGGTAAAAACCCAGGTTAGGTCAGGTTGAACTGACCCATCCCATATCATAACGCTGTTCTTTCTGCTTGGACTCGTTTCACCTCTTAGTAATTTGGTAGGTGGTGTTCGTTCCCTCGCTTTATTGGGCCAAGGTACCAGACAGCTTCGTACTAAGGGCCCTTGGCAAAGCTGTTGGTCTTGAGAGGCTTTCTCCGGGGTGAAGCCGCTTGGATGATTTCAAGGATGTGTTCATAGGATCTATGGCATCTATGGGGATCACCCCAACTAGTTTAAGAAACAATTGCAGGTATTGAGCTTATAAAACCATCGTATTTCTGCACAATTTTCCCCTCAACATCGTGCCTGGCAGGCGCGAGGAGCTTTGCAAGGAGATGGGTGTAGACCTTTCCGCCGTTCCAGGTAGACCTGTGAGGACGTGGGTTGAATGGTGGCAATGGGAGTGGGCACTTGCAGGTGCATCCCATTTAGTAAGTGGGTTACAACCCACATACATCTGGGGTATATCCTGTATGCTTTTTCGATTTCCTGTCTGACTTGCTTGTTGAATCATATTGGTTGGAAGACGCGGCCATGCTTGGGTCTTCATTTTGTGGTCAGGAAGTCACTGCGAAACAGACGAAACATAGCTACATTATCCACGTATTTTTTGGGGGACCGCCTGAGTTTCTGCACTCCTGGACCCCCAAACAATCATTTCTCGATGATTTCAGAAAGGGTGGTTTGGGCAGCGTAGGCTTTGCCTCCCTGAGAGACTCCCAAGTGCGACCTGCAAAGGATCAATTGAGTCAACATTCCCAACTTTTATGCTTCTCCCTTCTCTAACCCAGCCAAATATTCAGACAAAATGTGAGGAGAATCAATCAAAGTGATAAAATTTGGATTCCATTGGATCGATTTGAAATGATTGCAGCATACATCCTTTTAAAAATTTGATTCCTTTTTCATACCATTGACTTGGGGAGTTCAGGCGGTGGCTCTAGGGCGGGGATCCGTTGGGCGCCCAACAGCGCGGCGATGGGAACCGAACCATGAGGCGCTGGTCGTCGGGTGAGTTTGGCCGTCAAAATCCGGTGGGGAAGCAGTCAGAAACCCTGTCAGTTGGGAAAAGTCTCAGGGTGAGAGTGGCTGATTCCAACAATTACTTGTCATAATCATGAAACATAGCGCACTTGAAGTCATAGCTTGCGGATTGAATCAGTACCAGAGAGTACTGGCTTTGGAGTTTTTTCACCCCCACCTTAGATGAGGATCAATTCATGACAGTGGAGCCCTGGCAGGTGATGGAACAACCTGGCAGGTGATGGGGGAGGACGGATGCTTTGAAGGGTCAGGTTCCGTTTCTGAAATTGAGACAGATTCAGACCACTCATTCCATCGTCATTCCATCCATTCCATCCTCCATCATTCCCCAACTGTCAAACCATGTCAAACCAGTCTTCCTGCCCCTAGGACGCTGGCAAGCTCCGTGAGACCAGTGGCCCTACAGGCACATCTGGGTCATCCACTGGCGGAAAGACCTGGAGCCTCACCTCGAGAAGGAATTCTGGCGTCCCATTCCATCGGCATTGGGGTTCCCGAAGAAAGTTTCTGGAAGGGAAGCCATGCAAAACGATGCAAAACGATGCAAAACGATGCAAAACGATGCAAAACGATGCAAAACGATGCAAAACGATGCAAAACGATGCAAAACGATGCAAAACCTTTTCAACTCCAGTTCAACTCCATTTAATTTCCAGGAGCAAAACCATTTCAACCCCCGAGTTATCTCCCAAGGATCCAGCTGAAAACGCTGCGAGGCAGACCGGTGACCAGCCCGGCAGTGGTGGTAAATGGTCAACCACCTTTGAGACCCAACACCAGCCCTGCGTGTGGTGGTGCTGATTCAAGGGTGCTGCATGTGCCAAGGGCTCAAGCTGAGAAACTACGCTGAAAAATATCGAAAAATGGCACCCGGTTTTTTCCGACAAAGCATGCTAGCTGTCTGGCTGTGGTGAATTATGCGAGTTTCAATATTTTTTTTGGGAGGTTCCAGCTGTTCCACGTGTAGGGCACTGAACACGGAAACCGTTGAAACTGAGGCCGAGGAATGTTGCCATCCGCTCCAGGTTCTTGTCCTCCTCTCAGTCTGGGATTCTTCGTGAGATTGAAGCTGCTGAAGGCCGAAGCCAAACAACACCACTTGTGTAAAATATTTATTGGTAGTAACTTCATGAGGGTCCAAGTATTGAGAGTCCGTGGAAACCGTAATTAGTAATTACCTCCACTCCCATAACTTTTGTCTACGGCTACCGTAAACTTTGCCGGACCCTAGCGCCCCCGGCTTTCCAAAGCCCACGGATTTCCTAGAAGATCATATTTGACGCTATGTTGATCCACCCCAAACTGATCGGTGTTAAAAAAAGTCCATCCCCAAGCATGTATAAAAATTGCACAAAACCTTTGGCGAACGGGAGCAAAGAAAACCTTAAAACATGTAATTTTCAAAAAGGTTTCTTGCAAACTTCCAGTACGTTTGTATATAGATCCTTTCCTAATGATTTGGAACCATCGTTTCATTTCCCCCATTGCAGGATGGTGAAAAAATAATTGTTTTTCTCCATTTGTGATGCTTCCAGCCACCTCAAATGCCCTATGTTTGATGGTAAAACCTCCATGTTTTGATGGGACACCTACGATGGTTGGATGGGCTTAGCCCCAGGATGCAGCGCACCTCATGCGGTCCCCGGCGGGTGCCCCTTCCTTTAGAGCTTGTCCCGGTGGTGCGACGGGTGGAGCACGACACAGCAGGCGCCGGGGATTGGTGGGAGGCGCCAGGCATAGGCATATAGCAACCCACCTCCCCCCCAAAAAAAGACATAGAACTTTACCCACTGGGTTGTATAAGACAATTCTGGAGAAATTTCGGGCTATTGGAAGAATTGTGGGAACTTGATGGAACCTTTAATTTTTGGACTTTGATAGAGTATTTGTGGGAAAAATGTGGCTACTGGATACTGTCTTGGGCAGCTCCATCTTGGGGTGAGGGTGGGTGTTCTGTCAACATCAATGGGCATTTTGGCAAGGGCATTACAGTGCATTGACATAAAACTGTGGACCCGGCAACACGGGTTTCCATGGTAATAGTGTTATTGGGTTATTTCTGAAGAACCGCTATTCAAGACCGTCAGTTGACACGGTCACCACATGCCACCAGCATTCACCAGCCCAGATCTCAACATCCGACAAATGCATGTGGCTCAAATCAGGCTTTGGGTTTTAGCTTTGCTGCTCCAGTGCCTTGGCGCATTAGGATTCGCCATGGCGTTCCTTCGTGGACTCACACTTGTGGCCCTGCCCTTTTTGGCCAGGGGTGATGCTTCTGCGTTGCGAGGACAACCGGCCCTTCCTAGAACTCTGCCAGTCACGGGAACGGTTCGGGCCTGGATGTGGCTAGCTATGCTGCTTAATTTTTTTTGCGAACTCCAAATCTCCCAGGGTGTCACGGAAATGTACAGGAACCTTCTCATTGTAGAAACCATTGTTTCCTGTAAACTTTCCTTCATCAGTGAAAATCCATGAGTTTCTTTTGCCCCTTTGTGGCACCAGGAGCACCGACAGCAGAAGCGATCTGCACCGGTGATGGGAAGCTCCCGGGCGGCCCTGCGTGCTATGGAAACTCAGTGGCCAGCAATTCCTTTTCCGTGAAAGTGGTGAGTTGCTTGGCAGATCAGGAAATGAGGTGAAGGATTATTTAAGGCACTTAAGGTGTTGGTTGTCTTCCTTTCCATTTTCGTCTTCCTCTTCTTCGTCTTCATCATTTTCTGGTTCTCTTCTTCGTTGTTGCATACTGGTGGTGGACATGGGAGTCGTTATCCTTTTCATGTCTCATCGGAGTACCAGTACCTTCCCTGGGGCAGCAGAGGTGTCGAGGGCGACTCGGGAACTGTCAACATGGAAGCCACTGGAAGCTCCTTCTTCGCGGAGTGCCAGGCTTTTGGGTGTTTCACGGAGCAGATGAGCCGTTGGTAGTGATGAAACGGGGGGATGAAATCCAGTGCGTTGCTGTTGGTAAAGCAAGGTTAATCTCAACTGATGAACTCCTGCGATCCAGTTCCTTGCAAGCTTTTGATCCCCATCAGATTTGACCTTGCAAGATCCTGCAAGGGGAAGAGTCAGCCCGGGGTAAGCAATAAGTAGCGTCTGCCACGTTTCCAGGGCGCACACTTCCAGAACGCGGCTGGTTCTATTACCGTTGCCTGGGCATGCAAGTCTCAGAGGTTGCAACTCCCCGTTTCACCGGCATTTACCGGCATTTTGACCCATGCAATCGCGCTTTCAGGGGCAGTTCAGGTAAGCCCCAGTCGTGGTAGTTCCGATCCTTTTGAGCACCTCCAAGGTTGACAGTGACCAGCAGTGTGGCTTGCTGGGCTATGAGTACACTGTTCAGCACCTCGACAGATTGATGTGGGCACTGCGAAGTTAAGACATGTGTGGTGCACAGCCGGGCGCCCAAAAGATCTGGGCAGGTCCAGCTGCAGACCTCCAAGGTAAACACCGCGCCATAGCTAAGTTGGTTTATAAGTCCAACTGAGGTTTATGGTAGATTATAACTTGGACTCCAATGAGCAAGGTTTATGGTTTATGATGTTTATGGATGTTTATGGTACAGAATGGCAGATATATCCTCCCCATGGGCCTGCTTCAGCCAGCGCCCGCCAAGGTATTGCTCAGACCAGGTGACTTGGCTCAGCAAACCTTTGCAATTTTCGTGCTGCATTTTTGTTTGCAACATGGTCTGTATTTTGATGTGGTAAAATCCCATAGCGGCAGTGCGATTTGTGTTGCAATTTCTTGGGCTCTCATCTCGCGTCGTCACATGTTGATCCGCCTATACACCTGTTCTTTTTTCCACGTCAATGCAGCTGTTTTTCCCAGCAACACACCCTCACCCCCTGTTCTATAGAAAGATCAAGGATGTGTGAATATGTAAGAGAAGATCTTATAGCGCAGCATCATGGTACGTTGACACCCCACAATCAAGTCAGTCTGTGTGAGTGTGTAAGAGAAGAGTTTATGGCATAGCATCAGGGATGCCCGCAAGTGTCAATAAACCTTAACATCCCATCTCACCCCATCCAACCCCCATCTTGTGAAATCGCACTCACTACACTTACGGTTTTGCACCCGTAGGTGATGTTCTCTCACCCTGCTAGAAGATGGTACTTTGCCTTTGAAGATATTTCAACATACTGTAATTCTATTGATGTCCATTGACCGTTTTCGACCTACGTGGCAAGCGTGTCGTCCCATGTGTACCTCTCAAAATTGAGATCACAGTCAAACATGAAACGTGTCCATCTGTCCTCCACTTTTGGGTGCCATGCCCCGATGCGCCAAATTCCCCTGGTAAGAGTGACCACCAACATGATAGACCAGCATTAGGAGCTGCCCCAAAGCCGAACATTCGTGGAATTCCTTGGATTTTTCGGAGGTTCACGGTGAATTCACCACTGTTTCCAGCAGCATTGCAAGTGATTTTTGACATCAATGAGCAAACCGCGGCTTGCCTATATATATATATAGATATAATTTTAAGTATATATGATATAATTAGATCCTCTTAAATCCCATTTGGTGATTGGGGTGCCTGATACAGCCTTCAATCGATGAGCCTGGGGCCCTGGGGCCCTGGGGGTCCCATGATTCTGAGGATCAGCTCATTGTCCATTTGATCCAGCCCTATGCGAGCACCGTAGTGCTGCCGAGTACCACCTGTGCAGGTGAGATCTAGGCGTTTGGAGCATGGGAGCATGGCTGGAACATGGCGAGCCATGGTCCAAGTGGTAGGTTTCAACATGAATAACCATGGTGTTGTTGAAGTTCTGCCAGATTTTTCTCTTAAATCTTCAGTCACTTGGAGAGTGGTCATTGGTGTCATTGAAGGTCTCTATCTTCAATCAAGTATGTAGGTGGAGATACAATTCGAACTTGCTTTGCACCTGTGAGATTTGGAGTTGCTGCGACCGCGGCACCCCTTTAATTCGTCCTTTGCCCCGCCGCTGAAAACGGCCTGAAATGGCACGTTTCAACTGGCGGCTTGTTAATTGTTACACCTTTTGGCGCCTGCAAGATGAAAACCAGAATAGCAACCACTTGGTGCCTCCCGTCCATGTCAAGCCCCCGAAGCCTTCGCGGATTGCTATTGTTGAAATTAGGTTCCCCCAAAATAATCCCATCCCCCGAATATTACACACCCGCCTAGAAACCATGGTTTCGTAGAGGATTTACATGGATTTACACACATTATTGGGAGCCAGTCAGGGGGTGTTTGATAGGTTCATCATCCGCACAGAATCGCACAGGTGAAGCAAGGACAGCCAGATCCAGGCCTGAAAACTCATAATGCTGGGAGAAGTTTTGGGTTTATGGTTGGGTTCAACAAAGTAGATAGATAGATCATAAACCATATATATATATAAATATATGTTATAGTTATAATATAATGTAATATAGTGTAATATATAATATATATATATTTATACGTATATATAATATAATATGCATCTCTAGTACCCCCCAAAAGGAGTTGATTTTGTTTGTGTATATGGTATGCATGCACACTATGCACCACTACCTTTGGCCATATCTAGATTAGCATTAATATCGGTTTCTATCCATATCACACACATATATATATATACATATATGTATACACACACACATATATATACCTCTCTCTCTCTCTCTCCCCCTATGAATAGATATTTATGTATATCTATGTATATCTTGAGCCAAATATATCGATGCGTAAAATCTATATCCATGCATATGTCTATCTATATCGTGCATGTTCCAATGCTGAAAACCAACGCGCGATGAAACAAACCCAAGATTCCAAACATGATTCGATCGAATGTATATAACTGGCGTGCACCGCACATTTTTTTGCGCAACAAACCGGCAGATACATTCATTTTGTGGGTCAACTATTTTGGTTCAGTTGGGTCGTGAGTCATATCTCTTTGTTTGACTCCGCTTGCTGTTGATGGGATTGGCCCTGGGGGAAGGTTTGTTTTTCCTTCATGGCTTAAATTCGGACATCGCGACCTAGGGTTCCAGATTGAAACCATTCCGGTAGTGAATTGTTTACTTTTGGGTACTCCAAATTCTTGATGTATCTAGACCATCTTCGCGTGGCTGGGTTCCGTTTAAGTGACCTTGGCAACTTTGGCAACTACCAACCGCTGGTCTCTTTCCGAAATGACCGAGGTGCTTGCACACCACCCACTTCATTGGCGAAAAGTCGCTCCTTGTCGCTGATGAGCAATCCTTCTCAACCTTAATTTGATCAGCCATGTCTCACCCATGTTCACCCAATTCGGGGCCTGGTCGGGTTATTTTAGAGGTTTTACAAGACCGCAAATGTTGAATCAAGAAAATCATAGAAAATCCAGGCATGTCAAGGCTGCTTTTACCTTTGGAAAACCAGGCTTTAAGTGAAGCTACATATGGCTCCCATATGGCTCCCATATGGCCATGATCTGAGGCTGATGGTTCCTGTGGAGATGGTCTCGGCCCAGCCCCTGTCCAAGCGACCGATCAGCAGCCGAATCGGTGCGGAGTCCTGGATGGAGCTTCGCTTCGATTCCCCTAACTTCCGAAGACAGGGTACATACCCTCTGGTAATTTAACATAGCTATTGAAAATGGCCATTTATAGTGGATTTTCCCATGAAAAATGGTGATTTTCCATAGCTATGTTAGTTTACCAGAGGGTATCCCAAATTCATTTCGTAATCAATGTTAATCATCATGCTCCCGATATAGACTGCGGGGAATGTTAGTAACACAATAGTACCCCGTGCCATCCCGTGCCTTATTTTACCATAAATGGATGGTAACATCAAAATATGGGTGGTTTATTGCTTGACTCACATTAAATCCCATATGCATCCCATTGAAATTCCATTGAAATCCATTCATATCCCATATGCATCCGAATCCCATCAAATTCCCATCAAATTCCCATGAAAATCTCATCAAATTCCCATGAAAATCTCATCTTTTGGGTTGGTTCCTTTGAACCCCCCCTCCCTGGGCCTCTTTTAAGGCAGCCTCCCAGCCGCCGAGAAGGAAGCCACACGCTTGGAGCTGCCGGTGCTGACGCCTGAGCTGCGAACGGTGCCGCGGTAGCATGAAATATGAACCATGAAATATGACATTCTAATGGGATATATATATATATATATGATATATTATATAATGGTTCACTTTTATGGGATATAATGATTATAATGATTCAATTTTCTGAGAGAGAGAGAGAGATGTTAATCATCATGAAATGAACCAATGTTTTTTCCAATAAAAGAACCAAATGGGGATGGAAGACCATGAAGAATGAAGAATGGGGACTCAAAAATGTCATGAATCGACCAGGTGAAGTGATTGGCCACGAAAATAGATGAAAATAGTGGATTTCGCTGGGAAAACCAGAGGATGAACCGGGGCGCCAAGAAGGATCGTCCAAGGTTTACAGGAAATTTTCTGGTGAAGGGTATGGTTTCTACCAAGCAAAAATGATGGATTTAACCGACAAGACTGAGACGTAGCCCAAAACCAGGAGACCCGGCTACGAATGGCACATCTTTATCTTTGTTTTGTCGGCTGGGCGGTTGAGATTAGCAATGGTAAGGGTCGTTCGATGTGGGTCACCATTCTGGACTTGTGGACTGGGGGCCATAGTTTTGAACTGTAGAAGTTCGATGGGATCCCTACGAACATGTCAATGGGATTTGGCGATTTTGGCACCAAGTGCCACGAATAATGGCCTTGCAGCCATGCAAGCATGAAAGTTGCATGGAATCGCACGTACATGTAATTTATTCGACATGTTACATGATCCAGATGTTGACCACCAACAAATTTGAATTTCAAAGCTTCAAGAGCCAGCGTAAAATCTTGTGATTTCACCCCCCGACAATTTGACATACATGCCCAGCAAGAATTTGCCAGTTCTGGTGGATTGAGGGCCTTAGTCCCAACCGTCTCCGAATCATCTGAAGAATCTGGCGGAAAAAAATCACCCATCCGAGGACTTAAAGCAGAAGTTGGACAGCTTGGTTTCCGTGTGTCGGACCGACTTCAAGGCGCATCCGAGGAGCACCCGATTTTTCCTGCGAGAGCTGTGGGAGTTGTGCCAATTGCCAGGGCCCCCAGCGTTTTCAAAGGGGAAAACGATCCCCAAATGCAGGGCCCCCTGCTGTCTCAAAAAGTTCACAGAGGTTTGGCGGAGGTTTGGAAGCATCAAAAACTGAAGATGTGAAACTGGTTCAACCTCAGTTTAAGGGTAGCTTTCATGGGTGACTGTTCAGCTATCAATGGGGGACCAGTTCATACCATCAGGTTTTTGCTGGGTATTTAGGATCCGCCATGCGCTGACTCCCAGGTTGAAAGTGCCGGTGAGCAGCCGGCCATACAGGACACGTCTCAGCTGCGAAGCGTGACATAACTCAAGACACCCAGAGGCCTTGGTTTGGCAGTCGGTCCGTGAAATTTTTCGGCCCACTACAGGTGTGTACCAATGATGTGTGTATTCTCAGGGGAATGGGACACTTCAACATTTACCAATCTCAGTCTTCATCCGAGGAGGAGGCTTGCGGACGGTTTGTACCAGTTTGTTTTGAGCTTACCTTGCGGCCATTAGTAACGGGAGCTTGGAGCTGGCCCTTGAAATTGGAAAATATCTCGATTATTGTGGTGCTAAGAGAGCACCACTTGAGCCATTTTCATCGTTTTCACTTGTAGAACATGCCACGCTGGAAGAAAAACACCACTTTCTGAGGTCACCAACATCCCCAACTTCCTTCCTGCCGATTTGGCGCCATCCAGCGCTGAGCTGCCGGGGAAGCCAAGTGCAAATCTGTGTGAAACCATGCGGAGCATCTGTGTTTTCGCTGTGCCTAAGGGCTGAAGACTCCTTCTTGACCATGACGGCGGGGGTTCCGAAAACATGCATATCAAACAAACGCAGCCGCACAAACACACAGACACTCATGTAACTCATGTATAATAACTACTACTAACCACTAAAATTCACAACTTCACAGATATTGGTGGGTTCAAGTTCTACTAGCCAAGTCTTCTTCCCATGTCCAGATATTCACAGAATGCACCCACGAGGTGATGTTGGCTCTTGGCTCCATCCCTTGGGAGTTTCGATTCAACCGGTGCGGCCTTGGGAGATGGTCATCGACTACAGGGATTACCATGGTAAGGATTCCCATCATGTCATGGACCGTACCGACCATACCTGTTGTTTTCACAATGGCATGAATGGCATGAATGGCATGAATGCGATGTTGGATCTAATTTGACTTATTTTGAGCATCAGAGGGCCAGGTGCTAAGCCGCTAAATCCTCTAGGTTCCAGGATATCCGCATGCACCGACCGTTTTGAAGCCACACTTACCGAGCCTGACCAGCTGCCAGGGTGCTGTATCGCTTGTGCAACTGTTCTTCGGCCTTCGGATCGCATCGCCAGGGGACCCGGCCCTGTCGGATTTACCTGCAATGCTCCGTGGATATCATTCCTGGGAAGGGGCTAGCACTCAATGGTGCCTTCGGTTTGGCCTCGACAACACAGTTGCAGATCGGTTTCTGGCTCAACTTTGGTCAAATTTGTGAACGGGAAGCCCCCTCAGCTGTCGCATGGGTGCAAGATTACACGTGACTGACTGTTCTTCAGCGTTGCTGAGGTTGTCTTCTACCCACTGGAGGTATCAGGTGTTTTGCCGTGTTGTTTGGGGTACTTGCGGGCTGAGAAGTCCAGAAGAGCAATCCACTGGTTTGTAGATCACCTTACCGTTACACATCCCGACCATGCAGGTTCTTCATCATCCGCTCTTGGCGGCCTACCTTCTGGTAGCTAAAATTCACAGACTGATTTTCTTTGTGTAAAAAATAGAGGGTTCTCATTGTCAGGTGTGATTGCAGGATCCAAGCAACCTTTTTTGACCAGCATACAAGATGACCCCCAAGTTGTGTTTATTGGTTTTATGGTCAGTCATCCAAACGTAGATGTATCCACGATGAAATCCAAACAGTTCAGTGTGGCAAACCCAATGCATATTTTGCCAAGTTTACCACACAACTTGGGGCTCTCGTGATAGGCCATACTAGTACAACATCGGGCTTGTTATTGGATTTGCCCCATTCATTTTAATAGGTGTAAACTTAAAAACCCATGGCCGCCAGTGTGAAGGGCAATTTTAATGGTGAAAATGGGGTTGTAGGATGTTGTACAGAGATTTAGTGTGAGGGAACATTTACAGACACACCCCCAAATTCGAAACGGCTGGAGGAGCTCGGAGTTTGTCGCTCCGTCCCGGCCGACGCAGGGCGGCGCAGGGTGGGAAGGAGTTGTGGGGGGATGTGGGGGCTAGGATTCAGTTCTGATCCTTCAAGAAGCTGGCATTTATGAGTGTGATACACATACACATACACATACACATACACACAGACATACATACATACATACATACATACATACATACATAGATACATACATAGATACATACATACATACATACATACATACATACATACACACATACACTCAGACACACATACACACATACACACAGACGCACATACACACATCCACACATG
>Ga0126342_10004578_pt1 | contig 23720 bp, 19 predicted proteins | sample Cyp1metagenome_FD_92528 | JGI IMG/M metagenome (GOLD analysis project Ga0126342, IMG submission 92528) | Coral microbial communities from Lord Howe Island, Old Settlement Bay, Australia - Cyphastrea 1 metagenome | ecosystem: Host-associated > Invertebrates > Cnidaria > Coral ...
ATCCATCCATCCATCCATCCATCCATCCATCCATCCATCCATCCATCCATCCATCCATCCATCCATCCATCTCTATATTTCTATCTCTATATATATCTCGATCTCTATCTCTATCTGAATCTTTATCTCTATATCATTTCTATTTCTATCTATCTAGCTATCTGTCTAGTTCTATACATATATACATATATATATATATTATATCTATATCTATATTTACACCTACATCTACATCTACATCTATATCTATATCTATCTACAAGGTTTGCAGCGAGATGATATTCAAACCTCAAGCCAGCCCTGAACCAAGCCAGAATATATAGTACACCAACATTATATAAAGAGATCTTAAACCAACACGGTGATAGCATCCAATGAAACTATTGTGCATCGCTGTGCCTTAACCTACAGTCCACATGTTTCCAGGGTGCATGTCGTGTAGTATATACACCTTGAGTATCACATTCAACCCAGCACCTTGCATGTGAAAATAGGTGTTTCCAATCTGGTTTGGGGGGAGGCGCTGCGCCCTCCAACCCAATCCCCCCCGCCCGCTTTTGTAAAACTTAAATTCAAGCTTGCACACTTTTCAATTCACTAGGTTGATTAGACTATATATACAATATACCTATATACATATATAAATACATGTAAACATATATATATATATATACACATCTTTATGGTTGCTTATATATACACAGCTTTCATCCCAAAATAAACTATAAAAAATCATGGGCATGCATGTGCATCCACATAATTATAGTCGTTTGTATGTGCATGTTGCATCCCTAAATAACCCCTAATCCAACCTTAAACAAATTTGAACCCCATGTATAGCCCGCTAGATGCTTTAGAGCCGTGTCTATACAGAATAGCCTGGTATAAACTGGAATGGCCACAGTATGAGGGCGTATAAAGTGGAAAACCAACAGGTTATAAAGTCACAAACCAAAGTCTTTAAAGTCGCCTGGCCACGTAAAAACATAAAAGTCAATGTGGATTTGTGATGGTATTTGCGAACAATTCCCATTACTATAAAGTGAGGTGTGCAACAACCAAACAGCAATACTTGTGTCGAACAGTGGTACTATAATAATCCCTGCCCTCTTAAAAATGAAATTTGAGGGGGGGAAGTCGTACTGAAATTTCAATTTAGAATTCCATTTTTGCATTTTGTTTCTCAATGATCAACATTCCTCGTCATTCCATATCATTGGCAAGCAGTTGCAAATTAAATACTTGCGCTTAGCTCCGGAGGAGCTAAGCACATGTCAGACTGAAGCAGCACATGTGTAGGGGTGGCATCCCCCCAAAAATTGCGTTGCCGTCATCGTACTTGCGCTTAGCTCCTCCGGAGCTAAGGGCAAGTATTTTCTAACCAGTGCCCAAGGCTTGTTACGAAATGTTACTTAAAAATTCCATTTGAGGGGTTGGATCACTATCCCAGGGTTTCCAAGCAAAAAAAAGTGGATTTCGACAGGTTGGTTCTGTCCCCCCCCGCCTTCCCCCCTCTATAGGGGTAGGGATCTACAATATACTACAATGTGGGTTGCCCAGTAAACAACGATCGTTGTAATATCGATGGTGCTCTTAATTACGTCGATGGAAACATCAACACAAACAACTGTGACCATCAACACTGTGGTGCTTTCAACCGTCTGTGCTACTCTTTCGTTGAAGCTCAAACCAACCTTAAAGAAGCCTTAAACCAACCCTAAATAGACCCCAAACAAATCTAGAATAAACTAAACCATCCCTAAATAAACCCTAAACCAAGCCCTGCAGAGATATTAAATACATTTCTAAATGCACGGATCAACATATGCATATAATCATGATTAGTCATGCACGTATACCTCTATACATCTACAGTTTATAGTTTGCACATCGTGTATCTCCAAAAACCAACGAAAACTTCGGAAAAATCAATGAACACCATGTAAAAATCAATGAAAACTGTGGAACAATCAATGAACACCAGTGAAAAATGAATGAAAACCGTACAAAAGTTGAAGGAACACATAGAACAATTGAAGAAAACCATTGAACAATGGAAGAGAACCATGGAACGATCGAAGAAAAACATAGAACAATGGAAGAAAACCATGGAAAAATTGAAGATTATTATGGAAAAATTGAAGAAAACCATGGACAATCTACGAACATCATGGAAAAATCAATGAAAACCATGCAAAACTCGATAAACACCATGGAAAAAAACATGAAACCAGTGGAAAAAATGATGAAAAGTGCGAATGAGAGATTTTAGCTACAAAATGCAGCAAATGAGAGATTTTAGCTGCAAAAACCACGGAAGGGAGCCTGGACGACCAAGAAAAACAATGGCAAAAAAAACAACAACTTAATTCTGCGGCCATAATCATATTCGGTGGTTCACCCCACTTCGTAAGTGGGTTAGTTCACTTGATATATACGTGGACTAACCCCTGCTTAGCCTATTTATAACTGGGGTGAACCAACCCACATACGATTCCTGGGGTGCACTGCGGAGGCACCGAGAAACGCTGGGGTGTGGTGGACAACGTCTCCATCAAGGTCAGTTTCTGAAACAAGGGCCGTAAGTTGGTTGGAAGAATTCCGCGGAGCCAAGGACTCCTGAAAATGGGTAATTTCTTTGGTATGTTTTTGACATTTTTTAGGACAAGAACGAGTGTTTGGCACCGTATTTGTCAAAACATCTATAGGAATGAGCTGTTTGCTGCTACAAAGTGGGATATATGGGCCAAGTCCACGTGCGGTCCCCAATAGGCCTAGGGAATCATCGCACAAGAGCGACAAAACATGTCTTTTCGTCACCATTTTGTTGATAATTCCCGATGAACATTCCCAAATTGTCTCACAATTCTAGGATGATGAAACTGCCCAGTCAATATATGACCTATATGTTTCACAGAATTTGTCGAATGTTTTTGTTGCTTCTGAACTCCCCACAGTTTCAGCGGCAGGATTTGTTGTGGGTCTGTGACCAAACCTTTGCCAAGACTGCGCGACAAATTTGTTGCTCGCTCTCAACACGTGGAAGGGCAATGCTGGCCAAACAAGTTAAGGTTAGCTGGTAAAAAGACAGTTTTTAACATGTACATATGTAATTATATGTACATACTAGACTATACTAGACTCATAGATACTCATAGGCTTGTTTTTTCCGGCCCAGTTTGACCGATGTTTGACCACATTTTAGAGCATGACCAACACGTTGACAAGAATGGCGAAGCAACTGGACCTGTGGACCTTTGGATCCAGGGCGAAGCAACACCAAGAGCAACTGCCCCTGGCAGCCTGTGGCATGCACCGGCCACCAGCATAGACCTATTTTGATAGCAACCTTTCGGGGGGAAATGGTCATTCACGCATGTTTTGTTTTTTTGTGGGTACTCGGGTACTGGTACCTCATGCAATGTTGGAGCAAACCATATCATGCAAGAGATGACCAGCACTGATTTTTTCCGAGCCCTATGGGCCATCCGTTTGTTGATTTGGGGGTTCAGAAGCGAAAACATAGCATTTAATACCAACCAATATCAAAAAAAGGCCCTGATTTTATGCGACTGCTATTCACATCCCTATACATCCCTTGTTTGAATCTCTTATCTCGACCACATTTGGCTTCACATGTGACGTTCACCATGATCTCAGGTTCTGAGGTGCTCCAAAGTGTGCAAGGAGAATTTGAAGCTGCCAAGGCTCAAATGAGGCGATGCCCCAGCCACTGTGGGAGGTTCAGGTGTTTCACCAGGATCTACCAGGGGCGGGTCGCATATGGTTGCATGGTGAAATGTCTGTGGAATTTTGTGTGAAGATATCAGGGTGGAGGACTGAAAACGGAGGATTTACATGGATTTACTCCCACTATCAGATCTTTGGTCATTTCCTATGGGTGCAAAACATCTCCGACCAGTGGATTGCAGATGCACCCGGATAAATTATGATGAATTGAGAAAAGACTTTGAACATATGTTGGGGCGATGGGAACCTGAGCTGCAGATGTCATGTTCATGAAAAAGCGACCTCCCTGGAGATCATAGTTTGTTGGTATCCACAAAAGCCTTGAATCCACTTGGGGAGTGATCATATGTAAAACACCAGTGACTTTTAATTTGAGGATATTTGCAATGTGGCCCACCCAGTTATAAGTTGGTTTATAAGCCCCAGAACTATAGTTAACTTAGCTATTTATTTCAAGCCATTTCTACCACTCCACCGACCACGGCCTGCCTGTGACTTGATCTCGGTCCAGGCATGACGTGGTGCAGCCCATCACTGCGTTGACCAATGCCCTTGACCGACTTCCCTCGAGGTAGGGTCCCACGTTGGGCGTCAAAAAATCGAAAGGTGGAAACAGCGAAAGTCAGAACCGTTTCAGTCAACGGGTTGGAAGTGCATCATAAAAATACCCTCTGGTAAATATACAAAAAACGATGGAAAATCACCATTGTTAATGGGTAAATCAACTATACATGGCCATTTTCAATAGCTATGTGTATGTTTTGCATGCCATCGTGGTTGATTGATAGTGCTGTTTGATAGTGCTGTTTGAGCTCCGTAAGAGAATGATGTTGTTGGCACCAGAACACAGGTTCCATGCCTCAGTCAGCTGGCATCAGTGCTTAGCGGGTCCCATTTACATCCGGGGGTTTAGGAGTTGAGAGTAGGCGCCTCGGTTGTGAGGCAAACGTCCTTTGACCAGAAATGCATTGTCTAAAGAACCGTCCCTACTTGGAGCTTCATTATCACTCATGTGGGAAACCCAAGGATCAACCTATCATTTGGGGATGGAATACCATGGAATACCCATAAAGATGGTGATGATTTGGGGATGGTTTATGGCATCGGGTTTCCCACAGGTTTCTAAGTTTGGACCAGGGTTACAGTGCTTCTTCACGGTGGTCGCTGCACCTTGAGCTGTGATGACTTAAACTGAAGATGTTCCCACTGTCCCCAATGGTCCATATGTTCCTCCTAATTCTTCACATGGGCATGGGTCGAAAATTAAAGCCACAGGGTTTGGTCATGTTAGCTGTTAATCATCCAATTTGTGACTGGGTTTCACCAATTTTCACAAAAATCTCCAGCGGTTTTCCTCTGAGGCTGGACGGACCTATTAAGCGCATCATCGAGGCTGAGGTGATGCCATCCCTGGTGCGGCTTGGTGGCAGAGCTTCGGAGCTTCGCTATCAGTAAGGAGCTATCGGCAGCTAGGTTTCGCGAGCACGTGATAGTAATGGGAGATGCAACCAATGCCAATATATCTATATCTTAAACACACATATTGTATATTATATATATATATGTGTACATATATATATATATATAAATATATACGTACATATATTATGTATGAACTTGTGAACGGAAAAAGCAAGGAAGAGGATGGAGAAGTATTTGGCTATGGTCAATACCTATAAATAGCACTTTTAGGGCGATGAACATCCAACTACCAGCTATTTTGATGTTCACAAGGGGTACCAAGCTTTTGACGTCTCAAACTTTGAATTGAAACTGAAGGACTTTTTGCCACCGGCCACGATGTTGCGCTGGACCATGGCACCCCAAATAGGCCAATGAATGCTCCATCAGAGGAGCCCAAGTGCCGGAAACCAGGCAACAAGTTTCAGTTCAGTTCTTATTCCAATTTGGGGGTCTAAAATGGAGGTACCCCAAATCATCCAAGGACAATGGATGACCATGACATCCATGACTTAGTTTTGAAAGCTATGGTGACTTTGGGGAGCCATCCCCATGAGATCCCCATGATGAACCCGTTATTCCCAGGTCTTTCGGTCAGAGCGTGAAGCGTATGGACGAGGAACTGAAGGTCGAAGCGAGTATTTTTTTTAATTGGGATATTCACAATTATCTACAGAAAGATCTATGGATAATCATTAGTTAATGGATATTATGGATATATATATATATAATGAATTATATACATGGATATTCACAATTATCTAATGAATTATATACATGGATTATTAATTAAATCATTACTTAATGGATATTTATTAATGGATTATAAATAAAAAACATGATAACTAATGGATTCATTGCTATTGACATATGATATCTATGGGCATATGGAAATTTTGGATATAATTGGGATGTTGAATGCTTGGGATAAATGGCTAGAGACAATTGGGATATTAACATATGAATAGCATTTGATGGATGACTAATGGATTATGCATGGATAAATAACGGATAAATAATTGATAATTAATGGATAAATAATGGATAATACATTGCTATTGACATATGATATGTATGGAAACATCATGGAACATATATATATATATATACATGCAATACACTATGATAAGCTATTATATCTGGATTTTATGGAACTAACAGACATGTCTTGGATTTGCTGAGTCGAAGATTTGGAAGCAAATCCAAGATGGATCAATTCAGGCTATCCAGTGGTGGCGGGAGCGGGACCTTAAGGAGTGAGATCGATCAACCGGAAACAAAAAGGGGAGCATTTTGAAGCTAATGAGAGGTTTCCCAACCACATGATCCGTATTTGATTATTTGATGGTTCTTTTTTTGGGATATGAACACTCGCGCCGAAGACCATGTTGACTGAATTTTGTCTCTCAGAAATCTTGAAAATTGTTTGGAAACCTTGGAACCCCCATCCTCTAAGGCACCTCATAACCAACATAAGCTATAGACCCCCAGCAATTTCCAATATATATATATATATAGCTGGAAAATCAACCATTAATGCGATTCTTTTAAACCATATATATTATTTCCATGAAACCTTGTGGATTTCCAGGCATGTTTACATCGCTTCAGCTCACCAGCAAGGCCAGCTTTGGGCAAGTGGAGAAACAAAGTGTTCAAGTGGAAGAGCTGCAGAGGTGACGTCTGGTGGCTGGCATTCCAGGAAGGAGCCCCCTAGTTGTCAGCCACCAGAGTGACTTTGGTGACTAGATGTTGGTGGCTGAAGTGCAGTTGTAAGATGTTGTGAGTGATTTCAAAACTCCAACATGATCTAAGTTACTCTTATCATCCAGAAGTAAGATGAAGTAAGTTGTATTCACCAGAAATCCACGAGTTTAGCGCCTCATCGGAAAAAATACCTGCCGACGGGGGAGGCTGTTCCTGAATATCCTGAATACAAGTCAGCAGTATCCCACTTGCTGATGGGGTATAGCAAAAATAATTTAATATGCATACTATCCAGTTTTGTTGGGTTGATCCAACTTGATCTCGACCCAGCCACTTCACCGGTGTCATGGCAACATGCGTCCCCACAACGGCAGACAAACGATGGCCGGAAAGAAACCATCTCCAACTTAAGGCATGTTTAATGGATATGAAACAACATCCAGCAAAATCCAACAAACCATTTTTTTGAACATGTGATTTCACAAGGTCTACAGGTCAAATCTCTTGGGGCGGTTCGCCGCGCAAGCCTTCACCAGGCGCTCAGTGAAGGCTTGCGAACAGCTGCTGAACCACTTTGCGGAGAATACCCAGGACGCATCCAGTCACCGGGTTCAGCATTTTGTCAGGTTTTTTTTTAAGCATTCTATGACAGATCAACACAACTGGTAGATCACTTAGATCACTATGAAACAATTTGGAGCGACCAATGGGTCAATCTTGAAGCAGACTTGGGGTGAACCGAAGGTCGAAACAGGTCGTGAGTTGTGTCGTGCACATCGACTGTTTGACCCATGTCTCAGTGGATTTGCAATGTCAGAGGAATCAACGACACGAAAACAGGGTCCGCATGGTCCGTGATCATCATACCCAGACCATCCATGTATGTACTAGTACCATCTGGTACCTACGTTTACCCCATAATGTGTACGTATATACTGTAATCGATTACAATTAAAATCGTAAATAATCGTGTATGGTATACCACTTTTGGATACTTTTGGAGTTCCCAAGATGTAATCCATCAACCAGGCCGGTAAGGCCTAATTATCACTTATCATTTTGGTTTTGGTTGGGTCTGGTGCCTGCTCTGATGGGGTCTGAATCCATGGTGATTGTAACGAGCTTCACATTCTAAACATCACTGGAGTTCTTGCAATGGAATTACACACATAAATATATTGATATATGAGTTGTAAGCAAGATGCGAACATGAATATGTAACCAATATGCAACCATGAATATCTACATGCATGGATTGAACTACCTGTATCTATAAGTATACGATTGTTATGAATCATTGGACACCCAAACATCTCGAATCACCATGGAAAATAAAGATCCATGACATTTGCCCCAATCAATTTTCCATCTATGACATATTAGGGATTACTTGCTATGAACGCGAAAATATCTGGGAATACATATCTGGTTGGTGGTTTCAAACATGAATTTTATTTTCCATTTCATATATGGGATAATCCTTATAATCCTTCCCATTGACTTTCATATTTTTCAAGATGGTTAAAGCCACCAACCAGATATATATATATATATATGTGCTTGGTGGACGCTTCATGAAGACATACATGTACACAAAAATACCGTCGTTTTGCGGCCATGGAAGCTATCCAGGACCAATTGGCTCAGATGCGGCAGATGCAGTCCCAGCTGCTGGATGGTGAGGAAAACCCAGCGGATCAACTGAGACGCTGAACAAAACACCAGGAATCACCAGGCTTATGGGAGCTATATACTATAAATCACCAAGTTTGGTTGTTTATGGCAGTTTCCCACATGAAAATTGGTTTAATTCAGTAGGACTAGGACACATCTTAATTCATCTTGACTTATCAGTTGATCGTATAAAATTCGTCTATTGAAACATATTAAGTTATCTTAATTCCAAGTTTTGGACTGTGTACTGGCAAATAAGATGAATTAAGATGCATCGTATTAATTCATGAATAACACGAATGATGATGTCATGAAGGATTATGATTAAACATCAAGGGGATCATTCGGGATAACTTCTTGATCCCCAAGTTGGGGATTATGGGATTATTACAACCATAAAAATAACCCCATGCGGGAAACATCCCAGTGGATCCCCATGGAACGGCCATGGGGAACACTAGGAACGGGGCTGATCGCTAGGGTGTCAAATGTCAAGCCAGGATTCGTGTGCAAACCCATTCCTTTTGGCAGGTTATCATGTTTTATAGTAGTTTACTATGACAACTCCTCTGATTCATCAACAGAGTTTCTCAATTTGGGGTTGATATTATCAACCAGCAGCAAATCAACGAACGATGGGTGTGTTAAACTTTCACGAACTCATCAATCAACAACAGTCGCGGGAAATTTAATGAGCAATTGACCGGTAGAGAACAACACAAAATCAACAGATAAAGGGTTGGTTAACTTCCGTTAATTTGTCAGTCAAGATTAAGAAGCCAAACTCTAGTTCCTCAGTGGCCATGAAACTTGGTACAGCAACTGGTTCATAATCATGATCATGAACCCTGTAGCCTAGTGGTGATGAGATATGCTCAGAATTCACCTCTTAACCTATCCGAACTTTACCCAAATCCGTAGTGGTAAGCAGGGTGAATTTCTCCGCTCAAAATGGAACGACCCCATGTCCATTTTGGGTTGGTTCTATCTTCATTGGTTGGTTCGTTGGCCCGCAGTTTTTCAGTTTCATCACAGTTCCCATTTTGAGATTATGATGCACTTAGAAAAGAGATCTGGGGATGTGAATGGAAACTTCATGGGAATACCCTCTGGTAAACTAACATAGCAATGGAAAATCACCATGTTTAATGGGAAAATCCACTTTTTCTATGGCCATTTTCAATAGCTATGTTAGTCATTACCAGAGGGTATATTCAAAGTGAGATTCCCAAGTGCAATTCTTCCACCCCAGGTTTTTGTGGGCGAACTCTGGCCTTGGTCAATTTCTGAAGTCACATAGCTGATTGGGGTTGATTGGGGATGTACTGGGGATACGATGGGATATTGTTCCATATACAATCAACATTGTTTGATATGATATCCTACAATATGATATCTTTTCTCATGTCTTATCTTTTTGATATGGTCAATGGTCTTTGTAATGGTATGTATGTATATAATTGTGTATGTATATATATATATATCTATATCTATATAGAACATACATATATCATATATATATACACATACCTTCATGCCCGTTCCCCATGGCCCCTTGCTGGGCCATGGCCATGGCCCTGGCCGCGGTCAAGGCAAGAAAAGCACCGCGGGAGATCTTCATCAACTGCTGCAGGCCCTGGCGTTGAGTGTTCCCTGTGGGAATTAACATAGAATATTAACATATAATATCTATGGAAGTATCATAGGAATATGTATATATACAATGTAAAACACACATATATATATATATAACAACAACAATAATAATTAATAATGATAATTAATAATAATAATTAATAATCATAATTAATGATAATCATAGTAGTAATAATATATATATATATATATATATACATAGATACCATTATATCATATTATATTGAATACATGGAAACAAATGTCTTTCAACCTTACGTCGTGACCTCACTGGAATCAAGGTTAGGATTGGGGGAATCATCCCCAAATGGCAGCGAGTTTCAGGTTAGTGAAGTATTTCAATTCACGCAGCTGAATATACCCTTTGGCAATAAAACGTGGCTACCTGGAAAAAAGCCTTTACATAGAGGTTTTCATGGGAAAATTCATGTAAATGGTGGATTTTTCATCTAGCCACATTTGATGACCGGAGGGTAGTTGGATATGATATGATATGATGAACATGGAGGAGATTAATAGTCGGATACACAACGAATTATCCCAAAAATGGACGAATTTCGCCATCAACCACAAGTGGGTGTTTTAAAACATGGAACACAGCAGTCCCTGGAGCAATGAAACCGTGGGATTTGAGTGAAGTCACGCCATGGGTGAGCAGTGACAACCCCTCTTGTTGATGGTTCATTTTCGGTATAAGCAGCACTTTTGGGGGTTGTACTACTATGATAACATATGATAAGCGTTTTTATGATTCATAATAAATGATACCTATCAGCCCACCAGTACATAGAATGTAAAATGGGATGGGATGACGATGTGGCTATTTTTCATGGCCGAAAAGCTCAGATGGGCACGGGTCAAATTTCAGACGCAGGGGACAGCAGATAAAATGGCCAATTGTTGGAATTGTAAAGCATTTCATTTTGGGGTGCTACTCCATTGCCGTTCATGTGACAGACCCAATAAGAATCCAAAAAACACATCCCACACAGGTGAAATTGAGGTGAATTTAAAGTAGATTATTGTACAGCAGTCATCCTGAAGTAGATACTTTTTGGATTCTGTGGATTCTTGGATTCTTCCAGGCTTTTCCTGGTGGGGTTGGTGGAAGAGAGGCTGAAGCAAGTGTTGACAGAGCCCCACAGTCCCACGCCGCAAAGAAGAGTCGTCCAGTTGGGTCCAACAGCTGGTTGGGTCAACCCAAGCTGTGTTTTTTGCTTGCTAGAACATAGGTCTATCGAACAATGGGGATACCTTAAATTGCCCTTTGAATGGGCAACATGATTTTCTTCATCATGGGAATCTGGGATACCCGTTCTTAGTCAAACGCAGATGATGAAGGCTTTCCTGAAACAAGTTGAGCTATAAAAAAGTAGCCTTGTTTGTTGGTGCCGGTGATGAAATTGAGGGTTAATTTGTACCAACTGGTTTAGTACTTAAAGGGGATAGATATGAATAGGGATTTTGGGGATTGTTATGATCCATAAGAGGAATAACATGGAATACCTATTATCCTTGAGTGTCATCACATGGCTGCAAACTGCCCCAGCACTAGTTATGTCCAGTTCCTCTTCGCGCAAGGCCAATCATGACCTTCATGGTGTCATCGAGCAGAAGGTGGATGCATTGCTCTGGAAACATACCAAGGAATATGCTGTGAAAGTTGATTTCGGCCACTCAACGCACGACGGGATGATGGGAAGAATTGGGAAGATGATGGAAGATGGCTGTCTCTGAGAAAATTGGGATGAACCATGATGAACCCAAAAAATGGTCATTTTTTGATAGGGAGAATGAGGATTCATCATAAATCTTCAGCGACCCCATTCTGCCATTTCAGACAATATTAATTAAAGCTAGCAGCGTGGTAAACACCGATGGTTTTCAGTTTCGATTTCCTAAAATCCCTCGAAGCTAGGTACTTCGACAAGTCTGCGATTGTTCGGAAAGTCACCGGTGCTGTTTCGGTTCAGGTCCCGAAAGTCCCAATTGGGATGGACATCTGGAAGGCTTTTGTTTTGTTTTTTTTTTGTCATGAACATTTCTCCAAAAAATTGGGGATGAAGGTCCCAGGCGTGGCGACAAGGCGACAACTTCTTCCTGGAAGCTGTTCATAATAGAAACACATAAGAACAGATAAGTAAACTCCTTATAAAATAATGAGCAGTTGCTTAGGATTTTAGGGGGGTTACTCTAGTAATATGTTTTCCCTTAAATCTCATGTTGCTCACTATGAAACTCTTCTTTTTTCGTGGGTGACTTTCATACAGAAGTTCTCCGATTCATGTGGATGACAGAAAAGCTGCTGAACCGTCATGTTTTCCGGGATACTTGCCGGAATGATGGGGGATTCCATGATGAAATGAAAGAGATGTTTGTCGTTATTTTAAATCATATTTCTGAAGGTCAGTGATCCTTTTTTGTGTTCATCTGCTTCCAAAGAACTCTGTGGTTCCAAGGACAGATGCCCAAGGCCCGAGCCGAGGCGTGACAAGTCCCTCGGGGAAGTCACGAGTTTGTCATCGTTTTATTGCTGACATTTGCACTGAAATTGATCAGATTGCAACAGAAATTGATCATTTGCAAATCATTTTCTTTGTTTCCCTTAATGACATTTAATGATTTAATGACTACTTTGGGGGGCCCAGAGAGATGTGATATTGTTAAATGATTGCCCACTATAGATTTTCAAGATAGCAACCTGGCCCTTTTTCTTGGATGCTCAGCTGTAGCTTGCCGGCGACCTGGAGACCTATGATGGGATCACCAAACAGACGGGGCGGACGCAGGTATGCAGTGACTTTGCTGGGTATATGGTATGGAATCGATGCCTCAAAGTTCACATTCAGGTACCAAATATCAGCTGTTGACCCTGGTAGATTTTACCCTCTGGTTATGACTAACATCGCCATGGTATAGATGGCCCATAGAAATAGATGGTTTACCGAACTTAAAAATTGTGATTTTCCATGGCTATGTTGAATAACCAGATGGTATATGATTTTATATGATTTTATCCAGATGTTCAGGAGCCAACACCTCAATTGCCGGTGGCAGGAAGACATGGCAGCGATTTCAGCAGTCACAGAAGTGATGCACAAGGCGAAGCGGTGCATCCTTCAAATGTCGATTCTCAAGCTACATTTCATGATCTTTCTGTCTGGAATTCTGATGGTCACTACAGTTATCACCAAAACCACCCGAATGTAGGCAAACTAATCCCCCGGAAACCGCCGTTGAGTAGGGGCGAAATTGAGACATTGGACCATTCACCGGTTGAAGCTCTGGGGATGGGCTTTCTTTGCTCACAGATGAAGTTCCCACTTCGACTGGAATCTGATAAGCAAATATATCAAGTTTGGACACTTTCAATCTCAAGAATCATCAGAATTAATCCTACCCGGTTTCCCATTGGTTTATGCAGCTTTGCCTCACAGAAAAGGGGGTTGAAGTGCCGCCAGGTGGACGTGACGTTGGCGGACTTTGATGAGAAGATGCAGGCACCAAACTGTCGGAGTTGGGAGCAAGTCATGGAGATGGAGAACCTATTTCCACCATATTGAAGTTTCTTTTGCAGCAAAAAATGGGAGGTGATGTAATTGATACATATTCATAGCCTATTGATACATGACATGCACATAGTAAATTATATGGATACAATGATACATGTATTTGGCAAATTGCCTTTGGAAAAAGAATGGGGCTTGAAATGGTTTTGAAATCAACATCCCCAATGAAGCTTCGGAACATCCTGTTTGATGATTTTCAACGACCTGGTGGTGCGAATCCTCCAGGGGTGGACACCGTCGCCAGGGCTGGCTGGTTGAGAGCATGCAAGCCTATAAGGACTGCTGGAGGGACTCGGACTGGGATGTCGGCAACACCAAGAGGAGACAGCAGTTGTAGTACTCGGGATTTTCGGCCATAGGCCACAGGGGTTGGTAACTGTCCCATTTTGGGAATATTGGACATCACCTTATAGTAGCCATTATAGACCATATACCTAATGGTTGGGTGATGTTCAATGGGGACATTTAATGACCCATGTTGAACCATCCTTTTTGAGGCTACCTGATTTGGACCCATACCAAGATCAATGAGAATGGATCAAACCTAAGTAGACCTCTCAACAAATGACTTCGAGAGGGGGGTCTCAACGAGCATCCGCATATTGAGCCTTGCAGGTTCTAAAGATGTTCGACTATATTCATCCTTTGGAAGATGCCAAGTGGCTAATTCAATTCTATATAAAAGTTGGGCCCAGTGTGGCTCAAGCGCCCTCCATCTATTTTTTGAGATAGCCCTTAGCCATCCTTAGCCCATGTTTGTTGGTACATGATGCCAGAATATCGCTACCAGGATGATCCAGTTGTTTTTCTTCAGTATGATCCAAGCACCTGCTACTGGTTGTATCATTGGATTAATCCCTGCCACCGTTCGGGAATCCTCTCCCGAATTTTTTCGCTTATGGCGGCAAAATCATCCTACACATGGAGGACTTTTCCAGCGGAGGGTAAGAGCTATTCGGCTGTTCTTATGATGACAATATACCCGTATCCATTTGACATAAGTAAAGCAGGTGGTATAACTTAACCCAGACAAAATCAATCACCACCTGATGTTAGCACAATATGAAACACATAGTATATAGGTGGTATCACTGAGATCACTTATTCACTGTCCATATTATATAATTCATCAATCAGCCCCTAGACTTCATCCATATGCCCATAGCCTTATTTTTTTGCACCAGCCTGTCAATGGTCCCAAAGATGCATGGGTGTTGAACAGGAACGGGGGGAATGGATTATTCATGAACTTATATATATATATATAAACACTACCCATGAGATTATTCAATATATCACCCATTCTAATCCAGCCATAGTCCCATTTTTCGAACCATACGTGAACCATGAACAACTTGAAGAACTCCACTCAAAATCCCATTCAACAATTATTTTCCCATGATATTCCCATATGAAAACCATGATATTTTTCCCACCTGAGTTTCCACCATTTGTTCTTTGGGGAAACCCAAAGACCAGGTCAGCCCTGCGGAGAACGTGGCCCGCGCCGTGGAGAGTCACTGTGGTTGTTTTTATCACAGATCGGTGGGATTGGTGGTGAAAGTTTCACCAAAGATGGTGGAAAAGCCTAGGAAAAATGGGTGGTTTCATGAGATCAAGTGATTCAAGTGGGACTGTAGTGGCAAAAAAAGAAGTGCTAGTTGCATCACTGGCTAGTTGAATCTTTGATCATTTTGAGCAATTGGAAAATCACCATCACCAGCAAAAGCCTATTTTTGTGTGGACTAAATCAAGGATCCATTCTTGGTGAAAGGATTCCAGACATGGTGGAAAACCAGTTCTTAGTTCTACCAAGAAGCATGTATTATATAGATATACGTGTGTAGTTGTGGACCTGTGACATATTGATACACTTAGAGTTTGATAAAGCCTGCATCAATCTGAATCATAATCTTTACAGCCAAGGATCTACCGTTTGGATCTGGAGGGTTTTGATAGTTGGTGTTTATCATTGAGTTTACCCCCAACATCCCCCAACCAAACATGTTGTTGTTTTTTATATAATCTAACCAGATATGAATGAGGATTTGGTGGTGGTAATTTTAAGCAAAGTTTGCAGTAGATGTTGTGCACCACTAATGACCATTTGTTTTGTAATTTATAATTTATAACTGCAATAACTAGGATTTATGGGGGTTAGATCTACAATATATATATACATAACGGGGATCATAAACCAACGTGTAACTGGGGGGGTACCACCCTGTGAGGACCAACATACGGTAGGACGTTGGCAAAGCTTGGGTTTCTGCATCTGCGTTCAACAGCAGATAGAACGAGCTGGTTACAGGACCACAGGAGGGGAAACATCCGATTAATAAACATCGAGCCGCCAGAAAGGATTCGGCGGTCTTTTGAATATGGGTCAAAAAGGCAGAAAACAATTGTCAGACTAGATTACCTGATTTTGGGTAAATTGTAACGACCTCACTGCGACCTCACTCGAATCATGGTTAGTAAGGGAAATCATCCCCAAACGGCCTTCATTCAGGTTAGTGAAATATTATAATTTACCCAGCCGATTACCCACTGTGAACAACCATTGCTTGCAAAAATAGAATACCCACCACACTCACCTCCCAGTGATTTCAGGGGGTATGATTGACCTCCAATGCCCCGATGCGATGGTAAAATTTAGGTTTAGTATAGGTTCATATTTATATAATAGAATTAATCACTATGGATACAACTATAGTAACCCCTGACAAGAAGTTAGAACCGTAAATTACAGCACCACTGTTTTTTAAAAGTAGGACAGGATTGAACTTTTCCATCTCTCACATATATATATATATTAGATTAGATTAGATTGATAGATTAGATGAGATAAGATAGGTAGACTAGATTAGATTCGATAGATAGCTGTCTCCTATGGGCCGATGCGCCATGGATTCCAGGTCAGAACGTCGGGGTGCAGTGCGAAGGCACTCAGGCGGATCGGATCGGATCATCCCGCTGGGGTCCGTTTTTTCTGGATTTTTTTCACGTTTTTCTTGATCCAAGATGGAACATTTAAGGGAAATATATGGGAAAAATATATATCTGGATAAATGATAATCAATGGGAATTCTCATTCATGAACATTAAGGAACTTCGTAAGGATGAAGAAGAATGGATTATCCACTTTTTTTCAAAAAGATCAGCTGGTAATTTACCACATTTTACCACTTTGCGAAGTGGACAATCACATCAGTCGTCACTGTTTGATCCTTGGTCTCGTCCTGCTTAGATGAGTGATATCAGGATGAAGGTCACCAGTAGTTAATCCACCATCAATAAATTGGGAAAAACAAAAAAACATGTGACTTGGATTCGCTGAAGATGATCTAAATGTATTTTCTCAATGCTTAATTGACCATTTAGGGAATCCTTTGGAACCATTTAGGGAATCCTCTGGAATATGTTTCGATTTTTTCTGAGGCCCTAAGTTAGCAGATCTGGAACAGCAGGGGCGCCGATTTAGTTCGAACGTCGTGGAGCCGGTAGATCTCCATGGATAACAACTCCGTACGGTTTCCACGCGTTAAAAAACGCGGTGCGGCGGTCAAAATCTCACTCCACTTCTACATCTTCCACATCTTCCACTATAAACTGATCGAAATTCAGGTTCCCTGAATATGTTCTAAATGAGTTTCCAAATGTCCGAATCTACCAAATGACCAAGTCTACTAAAATTACTTTATCCAAATGTATCTAAACACGAGGCCATGGAAGCGGCGGTTCAGACGGCGGGCGAGACATCTACAAGGCCAGGGAGCCCACTGGAATGACGGTTTATGTTTATCTTTATATAGGGGGAATCCTCCCCAAACCTATTTGAGGTTCGTGAAATATGATACAAGACACCCAGATTCATATGATTCATTAGACACCCACACATCGTCTCATCATTGAAAATCATGGGATAATAGTGGTCAGTGACTAATAATGGGATAAGAATGGTTTATAATGGTGAATATGGGGGTTTCCATCACTGGAGGTACCCCAAAGTTTGGATGGTTTATAGCGGAAAAAACCCATTGAAATGGATGACTTTGGGGTACCCCCATGACTTAGGAAACCTCCATGAATTCAGATGGGGATGGGTCAAAATTTAAGCCCCAGAAGGGACCACAGATTGAAATGTATATCTTTAGTATTAATAGCATTTTACCATCTAATTATTGGGGTACCCAATGACTTTACCTATACCCATATATAACGGATTTTTCAATTGGATATATTCCCAACCCTCAAAATGAGGAATCTACAATTGGATCATGGGATTTTGATCCCAGCCGTTCATATGAACCAATAGGATCCAATAGAGAGATAACAAAATTGTGGGAGATTCATGGGGATACACGGGTGTTTTGATGTTTTTTGCCTAATCAACTATAATTAATCCCCTCAGCGCATGTTAAAACACCCCCTTCAAGTATGGTCCCGAACATGTGTAATTTCCCACTAAAACCTGGTTTCTGAGGGGTGTCTATTTTTCTGAGGGAAGGGATTAATTGCAATTGCCATGGAATTATCACGGAATTATATATGTATATATATATATAATATGGATTATTGGGTTCTACAAGGGTCTAGATAACATGCAATGATATATGATATAATAGATATTGTATGCAATGATATATTTTACATGGGTGGTGTTTGTAGCATGCAATCTCTTTTTGGGAGATTCACCCCCAGCATAGGGCACTTGACACCAATGCGATTCAACATGGCAACAAGACTGGGCTTGAATCCATGAACGGATTTGACCTCATCAGAATGGCAATTTCATGCAACAGGAGATACTCTCTGGTAAACATACAAAAAGCTATTGAAAATGGCAATTTGTAGTTGATTTACCCATGAAAAATTGTGATTTTCCATAGTTTTTTGTATGTTTACCAGATGGTAGAATGGAGATACCATCAGGATCCATCAACAAAACGGCCTTTCTCTGAAGTAAGAAATGGTGGTGGTTTATTGGCTTACCAGGTCCTCCACCATCTCACCGAGCTACCCAAGAATTGTGGCGCGTTTTGTTTGCACTCTAGTGAGTTATAAGTAGGAGAAGTAGGGTAAGAAGGGTCAGTCCATAAGGGAGGTGAACTAACCCACTTGCGATTTGTGGGGTGAACCAAGCTTCTCAATGTGAAATTTCCAGTTGGGGATCAGAACTTTGTTGGGGCTTTCAGCTCTGACAACTTTGAAATTGGAAAATTTCTGAAAAAAAGGGCAGTGTTCCATATGTTCCATCATGTTAGCAGTTAGCATCTATAATCTATGGACTGATGGTTAGTACGGGGTAACTATATGTAACTATCCCAAAATAGTCTTATTCCAGGTTTGCAATTTGCAATGACTGTCATTTGTCCAGATCCTACGAGAGTTTTTCATGTTTTTCAACATGTCGCACCCCAAACTGCACCAGAAGCGGCTATGCTTGGGGGTCCGTTTTTCATTTACAGAAGGCTCGAGTTACACCTCCCCCTATTCAAGTTCCCTTGCTCCGACTTAACAAAAAAGACGAACCAAGATATCTGATGTTCCGTGGTCTTGAAGATTGTTGATCCTTTCGGACCAAGCACTGGGTGCGCTGACCTCCAGTTGTCTCATTGTCTACATGTTTCTTCTAATCGCGCGAGCTTGTATTATCTTGTATTGGGATATCTATGCGTGCTTCATATTCTCTCCTTCATCATCTTCAAACTCATACTTAATAAAACTGCAGCCACAATATGCTCAAAATTGCCGCGTTTCAATTGATGACAAAATATATAAAATATGGCCAAATAACTTTCTAGACAACCATGTAAATAAGTTCGGATTGTTTCAAGTTTATAACAACTAATATCTCAATATTACATATATAAAAATACACAGTTATATAATATATAGTTTCATATCTATTTATAATCACATGTATTTTAATTATGTATATATATAATCATATATATATAATCACATATATCTATATATAATCATATATACATATATATATATTGTAATATATATATATATATATATAAATTGTATATTTATATAATATTCAATGCACAAATCAGCGATTCGCCACTTTTGAAGCATTTCCACCAGGAAGAAGAGGCCACGGCCCACGCGCATCACCATGCGTCAGTCGCGTGTCTCAGTGATGGAGGCAGGAAGGTCCGGTGTGTTTTTGATGTTCGTCTATGGCTATGGTGATTCATCCCAGTGAGCAGAGTTGAGGCCAACAAAAACTTTTGGGGACCCTCGACATGGAGTCAGCTAAAGCTTTCAGGTCAACTATGCATAAAACAACGATAATCAATATCACTCAAACAGGTTGGCGTACTTTGTAGTGGGCCAGGTTATTAAGCTATTCCGGGATTCGGCTTACTTTATTGAAAGGGTTTTTTTGTCATCGGATGTAAACAATCATAATTCATAATATATGCGCGCTTTTTATCTACATATGTAAAGATATGGTTTGTGCATGTTTGTGCATACTTTGTAAATGGTTAAATCCTCATCATCGTGGTAAAAAAATCCACCTCGCGACGTCACGGCAAATGATCGGTAGTAGGCTAGTAGGGGAAGATGATTCCATTTATGCATCTTCATGCCCGATTTTTTTCAGGTGAATTATTCTAATTTTGTGTGTATCGTTTACGTTCTTTCTTAAATGCTTGAAATTGGGTTTTACATGGTTTGTGAGGGTTGAAACCCACAACTGCTGGTTTGTATGGTTGATATAGGGTTTACATGAACGATGTATGTTGGAATTCAGAAGCCAGACAGATACTTGTTTATATTTGGGAATTAATGGTAAAACAATGCAGTGACGTGTTTGAGGGACTTCATCCGACCAAAGAAATTGAAATTTTGGTTATCAAACAACTGGGTAATTTGTCAACAAAACAAGGGTTTTGACGGATTTTGCCAACAAAATACGGAAAGTCAGCAATGAATGTTGGGTTTCGGCATGGTGGTTTAATTGAAAACCAATTATGATTATTACACACCGATACCTGAGTCTATTCTCTGCGGGTGTGTCCCCAAAAAATGGAACCCACTTCTTCCAGAGGCAAATCCCATGTTTGTTTGGCTTACCTATGCACCCCCCAGTGGTCCCCTTAAATTGGGTATTTGGAATGCAGTTCTTTTTTTCATATTCTATGATGTGCAGTTTGGGTCGTTTTTTCAGTGTGGGGGCAGGTAAGATTGTTTTGTTATTATATATGCAAGCATCAAACCCTGAAGAGTGATGCAGCCCATATGTTAGTGCAGCACACAACTGAATCATGTGGCTTGTGCAGTGCCTACAGCAAGCTGTAGCCAGTGGTGAACATTGTTTGGAAAGGGCTTGATTGTTGCACCCACCCCCCTGACCCCTTCTTGGCCCAAGTGCCTATTTCCAGCCTGTGGGGCTGTGGTGCTGCCCAGTTGGTAACTGGTTGGCCAGATCCAGTTGCCAACTGGGTAGCTCTGTCTTACAGATCATTGGAGAAAAAGTATGCTTGCCTGTGTGATGCTAGTGGCTGCATGCATGTATGAAGGGTTGCATATCAACACATCCTCGACAAGGAATTCTGTTTCTCAGGCAGAGCTGTCTCCGACCATACGATCACAGGTTGGAACATCTTGGAACTCTGGTAATCAAATACCCTCTGGTAAACATACAAAAAACGATGGAAAGATCCACCATTTTCAATGGGTAAATCCACTATTTCTGTGGTCATGGTCAATAGCTATGTTAAATTACCAGAGGGTATGTCAATATGGAAAATCCACCATTTGGATCCAGCTGGTGATTTTTTCCCATGAAAATACAAATTTACAAAGGCTTTCCCAGCTAGCCGTGTTGAACTACGGGAGCGCATCCACCTTAGCCGTGCTTCGCAAGCGTCTCCTTCGCCGCTTGCGCGGCTAGGTCAAAGACAAAGTCGCCAAGAGAGGCTGCAGTGGGAGCCAGGGGGGCCAATTTCGGGGCTCAAATGACTGCAGCTTGGGAACTTGGGTTCCCCTTGACTGATTTTTCAACCAGACTTGGGATGTCTGAGACGACTGATGAAAAAACTTGAAACCACCAGTTGACAATTTGGGTCTGGCCATTTTGGGTTTGTCCCAACAAACAGCTTTTGAGATCCAACATGATCTGAGATGTTGCTCGAGATGTTATGACTTTGGTGTCCGAAAACATGTCTTGAGATCCATTGAGATCCACTCAAGATGCTGACCAGTTCCACAACATTAGCCGTGCTTTTTGTTGGGAAGAGCCCTTCGGTTGCTAAGATGCAAGTCTCAGCCATTTTCGGGGTATTGAACACTTGCTGACTACCCCCTTCCCCCCAATGCGAACCTAGGTTAGTAGTGGATCTGTTCACTATATTTCATTTCCGTGTCCCTATTCGCTAATATAGCATAGACATATTCATATACATGATAATTATACATAATATATAATTATAATTTCATATACTTGAGCAATTTATGTGTACTATGAATTACTATGATAGATATCATAGACATATGTCATATGTTCAATTCCTATTTCATCATATTTCATCCGCATCCAATTCCTTTTTGCTATCGTAGACGTATTACATATTACAACTCGAAGCATCCATGCACGTCGTGCAGCTGGAGAATCCCAACGATATTTCAACGGATCTCATTCTGAAAAACGATGTTTGAAGACTTTGAATGATACTGTAGCTGGGTGATTTTCAAATATCACTATTATAAAGTATACATTTATGGTAGTAATTGATATATATTTTTTTATGGTAATTGATATGATACTTTAATGGATACGATTCTGTAAATGGGTGATTTTCCATTGCCAAGTAAAATTACACGTTTGAATTTGTTTGATAATGCGGGTGTTGGTATATTTGTTGATCATGTCGTGGCTTCTTCGCCCATCTCCTGTGAGTGACATCCCTGCATTTTTCATGGTTTTGGACCCTCTAATGTCGCCCCATGGAAGACAAGAAACGAAAAATCATTGGCGAACTGGTTCCCAACGTTGAATGGTCCGAAACGGGATGGGTATCCCCCACCAAAGTATATAGATACCCCGACAGTGTGCACCCCTTTTTCTGATTAGACATTTGGGATTTCCAGGTGGAAGGCGTCTGAACACATCTGCCTGGATGGTGATAAGCAGTTGTAAAATCATGTATATATAATCTATATTGAGGAATCACTGAGTACATGGGTTTGTCTGAAATTCTGAAAATAGAGTACCCCAAATTCCAATGGTTGTTTCTGATTTTCCCTATTACAATGCTTACTGGGGGCTATACCTCATTTTTAGACACACCCACATATCATATTAATTTGGTTATACATCACATTATTTCCCAAGCACATTCTATATTTCTGTTTGTAAATCACCATAGAATGCTAACCTTTATTGGTTAATCCCATTGATGGTTGGTACAGTATAATCCCACCCCTATCATTCCCATGATCTCCACTATCCTCCTTATGATCCCTGTTTTTGATGGTTATATCATCCCCAAAATCGAATCTGCATTGTGTTGCACCACTTTTTGTTGGGTTCCCTCAAGTCCCCCCTATGTCCCACGACTACAGAAACGCTCCGCAGGTGTGCCAGTCTTCGCGGATGAAAGGGAGATGAAGCGAAACGTGCGGCAGGCCATGATGAAGACACGCTACAACGTCCACGACACTCGGGACGGATCAAGCGATGAGGCAACACGAACCCATTGATCCACCGGAGCTATGTGAAAATACTCCACTGTTTGTTGGGTTAACTGCCAGTTATTGAAGTACCAGTAGTACCGCACAAGGCGGTGGCGGAAGTTTCAGAATAGGAAACCTATAGGAGACGTTGGTTGTTGTGAATCACGGATGGCAGAGCGAATCCACTGATTGACCGAAAGGTGGTTG
>Ga0126342_10004579_pt1 | contig 23711 bp, 21 predicted proteins | sample Cyp1metagenome_FD_92528 | JGI IMG/M metagenome (GOLD analysis project Ga0126342, IMG submission 92528) | Coral microbial communities from Lord Howe Island, Old Settlement Bay, Australia - Cyphastrea 1 metagenome | ecosystem: Host-associated > Invertebrates > Cnidaria > Coral ...
CCCCCCCCAGCTAAAGCTGATATAGCGACTGCTATATTAACAAATGTCATTGAGCATTTAGTGTTGCTGTTGCCCCCCAATAAGCACGCCTTCACCGCCAAAGCGGTGTGGGCGGATTTTGTCCGCCACTCACATCAAAAGATGACCCAAATCCAGCCGAAGTGTCCAGGCTTCAAGGGCTTCAAAGTCAATTGGAGCCAATGCTGTTGGCGCAGTCTGCGGTGCTCAGTCAGCTCTACTTGGATCGTAGAGGCAGGGCTCCGACTCCTCCAGTTTTTCTTACCAAGTGATAATTAGCAATGGTTAGTGATGGTTAGTAGGATAGTTAGTTGCTAGGTTTAGTTATTACTATGGTTATTATGTTTCTTATTAGTTCTATGATAAGAGTTGGTAATGTCATGTTGCATTGAAAAGAAAAACCATTCTTTTCATTCACCATGTTTCACCATGTTTCAACAGAAATGGTTAGTTTGTGATGCTTAGTTCCTATGTTTCTATGCTAGCTATAGCATGCTACAGCTAACGAGTCATCAATGATAGAGATTCACCATGATTCACCAAGAACAACATCGGGTCATTATCTAAGACCGGGGGACCATTGGTTGCTGTTATTAACCATCCACCTTTTGAGAACCTTGAGTTTGAGCCATACCCAAATTTGCGGATGAAGATCACAACCCATGGTATACGACTTTACGACATGTGGTTATATACGTGACATACTAGCTGTTTTAATGGGGATTATTGGAATGCAATAGAGGAAACACGAAGAAACAAGCAGAGGTTCAGGGATTGCTTCAAATTTGTTGGTTACCACAAACCGGTGAAGCCTGTTAGCACCAGTTTTCACGTCAGCAGATTTCGAAAGTTGCGATCCCAAGAATAGCCCTGTTGAATAAAAAGAGGACTGCACAGTTCACATCAACATTTCTTTGTTGTTTTTTTGCCAATCGGTTACATCTTTCTGCATGATATTGAATTATTGGATACCATGTTGTAGATCTGTTCTTGGCAGAACTGCCGAAGTCCGCATCGAAGACATCGCCTTAAAAAGAAGTACAGCAGTGGTTAGTTGATGTCAGTTATAGCCCAAAATATCCTCACATAACAAATATGGATACATTAGGAAACGAAAAAAAAAAAATGTCTCATAGTTTTCTAATCATTGTGTTATCATATATCTTCCCAGAATATTGGATCTGCGTTCCCTATTAAATCAATGTTTGATCAATGGGAAAGCGCGAAAAAAACCGCCATTTCCCTGGGCCAACCGCAGGTCTTTTCGAGCAAATCTTGTCCGTGGCGGACCGGACGAAGCCCGACGCCCGGCGTCCTGCTGAGTGTCGGGAGACCCGGGAGACTCAGTGATGCCGAGGTTATTGGGGGGTATTGAACCATTTGGGGATTTCTTAAACTAGGGGAATCACCAAGCTCGCTGGTTGATTTCCATGGGAAAATCCCATGGATGATGTTAATTGGGTAATTACATGTAATTAGCCTATGACTTAGGAAAAGGAACCCGCTTGAGGGTGGCAAAAAATTGTTTCCTGTAGATGTTCCACTAAACCAATCCATTTGTTTAGTATTTTTGAGCACAGAAATCCTAATTTCAATTGGGAAAAATCTCTTGTTCTCCTCAGCTTGAGGTGAAGCGGATGCCACAACTTTGACTTCGCCCTTTCTGGCAGACTTTGTGATGTTTTGGCTCTCAAGGCGTCCAGACTGCTACTGTCCAAGTTCCCAACGTGGTGAAAGAACCGCAAAACATGTGGATTCACCAAGAACTTGAATATTTTGAGAAATGACTTATGGGAATATGGCGGTCGTTCATCCGATTTTTGACAGATCCATCAGCCCATATCACGTTTAACTTGTAATTCTTGAAAGGTTGAAACATGTCTTCAACGCTGGCAACCCGTCAAATTCCGTTCCAATAAACCAGCCACTTTTCTTGACCTTGGCTCAAAATCAACACTTAAACAAAGAAATCAAAAGTGAAATCTATGCATTTCTCGGATGCCAAACAAAAGTTTATTCTTTTACATTAGTGGCAGATGACTATATGGAGGTTTCCTGACTATGTGGGTACCCTTGTCTAACATCCAGTCGTCATGGGAATCCCCAATGACTTCGGAAGCCAGGCCCGAACAACTGGAACGCCACGGACTTCCCGAAAAAATCTCTGTGCTTCTGATGAACCTCTTCTACTCCTTGGCCAAGGTGGCTATTTTTTTCCCATGAGGAAACCACAAAAATGGGACATTTTGGAACACCAAAAAAACTCTAATGACAGGAGTGAGTTGTGGAACCCCAGTAGATTTCCATCCCCGAGAGGAACACTTAATCCATCTCCAAATCGATGGTAAGAATTGTTTGGAAGCCAAAACCAGCAGAATAGCAATGGTTGTTTTCCCCCAGTGAAGAATCCATACCATTTCTAGCTGTGTTTTCATCACTGATCGATCTGATCACCATGGCTATTTCTGGTTGGAACTGTGTAACAGGCAATTTTACCCTCTGGTTATTTAAGATAGCCATGGAAAATGGCCCATTTATAGATGGTTTACCTGGGTTTACCTATTAAAAATGGTGATTTTCCATGGCTATGTTAAATTACCAGAGGGTAAATTTGGGTAAATATTGTGATGGCTTGATCCACCCGTCCCAGAATTGCTTCGGGAGATTTTTTTTTTCCAGGACACCTCTTTTCGTGGTCGGTTTCCTGCAGATCTGAAAACAGGTGGTTGCCAGCGAAAAAAAGGCGACCCTGCAGGTGGCTCCATTGCAGCCGGACGCTGGGCATGATGTGGCATGAACGGCCACGAGTCGCGTAAAGGATGGGGGAAATTGAATGGGAATAGGCCATGGGATAGAAACATGTGATATACTGTAGTAGTCAAAGGCCAAAGGTATGATCTGGGAGTCCCCAAGAATTGGGATCAACATGGGCATTAAAAAATATGGAACGTCATGATTTGCCAGTGACTGGACAGCCAGCCACAGCAACAAAGGTTGCAATCGGAAGTCTTCTAAGAAATCACGGTGGTTTGAATCCCTTCCAATCACCCTCCAGTAAACTAACATAGCTATGGATTATGACCCATTTATAGATGGTTTACCTTTTAGAACTTGTGTTTGTTCCATCGTTTTTGTATGTAGAAACCAGAGGCAAAAAAAACAATCCCATCCCCCAGATGACTAGAAATGGCCATTGGATCTGACCGTAGCCTGTTGTTGATGGTTAATCTGTGAATCCCTTTCTTTGATGTTGAAAAACCATATGAAAAACCATATGAAAAACCCATTTAAGAAGCCTATTGTTCATGGTGATTTATCCTTATCATAAGCTTTGAAAAGGACCGTGAAGTCTTCTTTCTTCATGAATCATCAATATCATTTGATCATTCAAGATGGTTACCAATAATTCTATAGTTATATCCTAAGATGAGGGCCAATAGTTAATCCATCTTATCCATCTTCACTGCATCTTCAAGCATTCCCTCCACCAGTGAAGATCAGCTGCTTCCTCAGGATACGGCCGCCTGCCTCTCGCCAGTGAAGAGCGGTGCGGAGTCGGCGGTGTCTGGGCCAACACCTGGAAAACCGTCATCGTGGAACACCATAACGACCGCAATGGGGTAGATGGTGGTAGAATGGGGGTATACTTGGGGTAGAATGGTGCTATCATCGAGATATAGAACTCTTTGCGATCATCTTCCTTACTGTTGGATAGTTTTCAAGGGGCCAAATCGAGACGTGTTGGTTTTCATGTCATATCCACGACAAAAAGGTGATATCATGGGGATACTGACCAAGCAGCTGGGGATGACAAAGCTGGGATAGCCATAAAAATGATAGCCCAAAACTGGAGCGATGAATGGGAATCAAACACTTTTGGACATTTGACATCATTTGACCCTAATGTCTTCATGACTGGGTTTTGCAGACAACACCCATCTGACCACCGACCTCGTGAAGAGATGTGATATGACATGATATGACTGGCCTGTGGAACTCGTCTTGACGGCTTCGTAGCTGGGTCAAGATTGACAAGTTCAGAGAGACTGCCTGAATGTGAATCAGTTACCCTCTGGTAAACTAACATAGCTATAGAAAATCACCATTTTTAATAGGTAAAGTCCACTATAAATGGGCAATTTTCAATAGCTACGTTAGTTTACCAGAGGGTAAACCTCCATTTTCCTATGGTTTTCCTATGGTTTTCCTATGGTTTTCCCATGGTTTTCGATGCACACAAAAAGCCGGGTCAGTCTTTCAAGCTCTTAGAAAGGCTGGGGACCGATCCCTGATGGCAGCTCCCACTAAAAATCCCCCCAACAAAAACCCACGAAACCAAGATCTCCCATCATGAAATCCCCATGGTTTTCCTATGAAATCCCATGGTATGATGTTTTTCCCATTAAATCCTTTTTAGAAACCCATGAAATCCCATTAAATATCCTTAAATCCCATTCAAACCCATAGTTAAGTCCCATGAAATCCTATTAAATCCTATTAAAAAAATCCCCTGAAATCTCATTGAACCAGGCTTTGGCGACCATCATTGCAGAAGCTGTGGATGGAAAAGGCGCTGGTTGTGCTTCCTTCCACACGGCCTTGGCATCGCTGGTGGATGGTTGCTGGATGTCAACGTGCTGTAGACATCACGTCTTTATGGGTCTAGTATACAGTGTATATATATATATATATATAATTACATGAAAATTTATGTATGTGTGCATGTATATGGTATGTGTATATGTATATATGCATATTTTATGTGTATATATTATGTGTATATTATATGTCTATGCAATTGTATATGTATATGTATATATATATGTATATGTATATGTACAAAGCAAGGAGGTGTAACTTTGATGATTTTGACGGCCTTGAAATCAGCTCAGCTTTTAGATGCGTTCTAAATCATCCTGTGGGTATGGGAAGTCATTTGACCCGTTGCAGACCACGGTTGGGCATCCAACTTTTGGTCACACCAAGCTGCAAACGTATCGATTAGGATTTGTTTGGCCAATGGATAGTGGAAACGCAGCTGAATATATGGCAGTGTGTCAAAACCTTGTACCCCTGGTGAACATCAAAATAGCTGGTAAATGGATGTTCATCCCACTAAAAATGGTATTAATAGGTATTGATCCATACCCATATTGTTTTTTTTTGTATTTACCAGGCATTTCTTGGGGGTAATGATACCGAATGTTGCATTGTGTAATATACCAGCATGTGAAGAAAATTGTCAAGTCAGGCCGTGTCAGCTTCTATCAAAAATATAAACCTGGGTAAATTATAACGACCTCACTGCGACCGAACCCTGGAATCATGGTTAGTAAGGGGAATCATCCCCAAATAGCCTTAATTCAGATTAGTGAATTATTATAATTTGCCCAGATAAACATATATTTGAAGCCAAGAGTGCTCTCTGAAACTTCCAGAATCTTCCAGACTGAATTTGGATATATTTGGATGCGTTCTGTAGTATCATGGAGTTGTTTGGAATTGGATCAACACCAGATGGCCTCCATTGTATGTGTTGTTGTTTTTGCCGGAGCAATATCTGAAGGATCGCTGATCCCCAAAAGTTGCAGATGGTATAGCCAATACTACCAGCCAATACCAATATCAACTACCATTATACCACTAGACTATGTTTATCCAAACAAAAAGAGTATAGCAATATCAAGCACCATAGTGGTATAATGGTAGTTGATATTGGTATTATTCTACCTCATAATTCTACCAGAAATTCTACCACTATGTTTCTCTCTTCAGCCACCAAGCTTTTCAGCCCCGTTTTCCAAGGCTCCAAGAGCTTTCTGGACCTCTTGCTGCGGCCTGATCTGTTCCTGCGCCCGGCAGAGTTCCTCAAAACCTTGCGGGGATCCACCTATGATCTGAGAAACTCGGAAGAGGGATGGATCCGGATGGGAATCACCATGAGATAACGAGGATTTCATGGCTTTTCATGGGGATTTTCATGAAGTTTTCATGGGGATCTCATGGAGATTTACACTCATTCATCGGGATGCGTGGCGATCCAATTTGACCTGCATTCCCTGTAAATGATGGTAACGAAACGATGAAACCAGCCCAAAGATGTGAAGCAACATGTGAAGCAACATGTTCAAAGGTGGTGTGACCCTATGGACCGTATGACACACGAACCCAATGGATGAACGCTGCGAGTTGTGTCCGAGGTATGGTGGAAGGGCTCTGTGAATGGCTTCGAAATCTCCAGCGGAGTTGTGAAGAGTGGGAGTGTCCCGGTGGACCAGTATGGACCAGTAGTGTAGATCCCCATCCCATTAACAACACTTGGTTATATGGGTATGGATCAATACCTATTAATACCATTTTTAGTGGGATGAACATCCATAAATCCCAGCTATTTTGATGTTCACCAGGGGTACAAGGTTTTGATACACTGCCATATAGATCATTGAGATACCATTGGTTAGCTCCATGTTATATTCCCATCATATCCAAATATATCCAAGAGATTCCAATATTACTATATACCCTCTGGTAAACGAACATAGCTATGGGAAATCACCATGTTTAATGGGAAAATCAATTATTTCTATGGCCATTTTCAATAGCGAACTGTTAGTTTACCAGAGGGTATTATTGATATATATATATATATATGATTGATGATATAGATTCATAGATATTGAAAAATGATTGTTGATGAAATAGATTGGGGATTATACTGACAATATCTGACAATATTAACTTAGATCCATGTTATATTATCCATCATCTTATATTACCGGCACTCTATATCCCAATAATGTTACCATCTGGTTATTTAACATAGCCATGGAAAATCACCATTTTTAATAGGTAAACCCAGGTAAACCATCTATAAATGGGCTATTTTCCATGGCTATGTTAAATAACCAGAGGGTATATTCCAATAATACTACTGGGATTCCCCAGTTTCTTACCGGTCACCAGGTAGGAGGTCACCCCTTGATATCCCCGAGGCGAGCGGTGCGAAACACTCGGGCCTTGTCGCAGTGCGGACCTTTCGCGTTGGATTTGAGGCTGGAGATGCTGGTGTCAGTGGGGTTGCTGTATATGGTGTATATATATATACCCTCTGGTTATTTAACATAGCCATGGAAAACGGCCCATTTAAATAGATGGTTTACCTATTAAAAATGGTATTTTCCATGGCTATGTTAAATAGCCAGAGGCTATATATTTTGATATAATACAATATAATATGATATAATATAAACTATATGAATAATGCCAACACCGGATTAATAACCCCCCTATAGGTCATGGTAGACCTTGCAAGGTCTTTCCTAGTTTTCCCCGTAAATAAACGGCCCCTTGGAAGGGGTTGATTAACAAGGGGAACCCTCTGATTATTATTAATGTGGCACATGGGCTCATGGGGGGTACCCTTTGGGATCTATCGAAACTGCTGATTTTTATAAAGAATTTAATTAGAAATCGATCATTTGGGGAATAGTTTTTTTTTTCAAATTTCCAATGATCAACAGTGATGGATTCTGGTGTTCATGAGGTTTCAACTTAAGCATAGAATGGCATAGAATAAGGAAACCGTTTGAAAATAAAGAGAGTTGGAAAATAAAACAAAATGGGATTTCAGCACTGGTGGTTGATTAATCATGTCCGGCCAAAACGGTTTATTAATCCTGGGGGATCACCTGTGTTTAAATTGCAAAAAAACATGGGAGGAGGAGGTTGATTAATAACGGGATGTTGATTCATCCTGACTTGACATTATATGATATATAATATATGATATATAGTATATATTAATATATTGTATGATATATAATATTATATATTATATATTATATTTTATATTTTATATATTATATATTATATATTATATATTATATATTATATGTATGATATATTATGTGTATGATATATTATAGGTAATCATCATTGATCACTCTTATTTGATGGTTTGTCCATCATTTATGATGTGTATATGATGTCAAGATATGTTAAGTACTTGTAGGTTGTTATTTGAGTGCGCCTCAAACATGTCGAAGGTGATTGAACATAAGGTACCAAGTATATACTGTAAGCCATGTTGTGGGATACCAACCCAGGTTATACCTTTTATTATATTGGGAAAGTCATAGCCTAATGGTCATCACCAATGATGAAAGTCTGGTATGCTGGAGACTGGGTCCAAACATGTCCAAACTGGAGCCGCACCATGGCACTCAGAACATTAGGTGGTTAATATTGAAAATGGTGTTCGTATTATTTCGTATTTGTGAATTGGGGAAGGGAAGAAGGTTTGACAGTTGGATACAGCTGGACTCTGCACGTTTCCCGGTGCAGGTATTTTTCCTTTATCGCAGAGCAAACAAGTCCCGCACTGCTGAGCCTGTCCACCTATGCTCTGAACATCTACGGAGTTGCTTGATGGCAGCAATGATTTGAGAGAGAATTCCGAGTTATTCTCTGGGTTGGGTTGCAAATTTTTGGGTCTGGGTTAAAAAAAGCTGGTAAATATGATTTCCAATAGTGCCAGGTTATTATTCCCAATAGCAGTGACTGTTGGGTTTCAATCTCTGGGTCTGGGACTGGTTTTTTCCGTGAATTTTGTTGGCCTTTTTTTCAAGCGGGTTTCGGCGTCCCATGAGTCCCATCCTTTCACTGCCACGGCCTGAATTGAGCGTTTGGAATTGGGTTTCTAGGCTCTTAAACGTTGATAAGAACTGCAACTTACCCCCTGAGCTTTATAGTACTGTAACCCCCCAATCATCCCCCCTAAAATAGTAATTCATCACTATTTTAGGATGTGATTTGATGTTCCAATCTTGTTGGTGGTTCCCATAATCTTCTGGGTAAATTATAACGACCTCACTACGACCTCACTGGAAATCATGGTTAGTAAGGGGAATCATCCCCAAATGGCCTTAATTCAGATAGTGAATTATTATAATTTGCCCAGATAGATCATTAAGATACCATTGGTTAGCTCCATGTTATATTCCCATCATATCCAAGAGATTCCAATATTATTATTATTATAAAACCCTAAAACATGTTCAAAACAATGGAGGCATCAACCCCCTGTTTCAGCTGTCCCGAGGTGAATTGTGGCAAGCGATTGTGGAAGGACATCTGTGGCCATCAATTCTTTGCAACATGCCATGTACCCTCTGGTTATGTCAAAATAGCTATTGAAAATGGACATTTATAGTGGATTTTCCCATGAAAAATGGTGATGTTCCATAGTTATCTTAGTTTACCAGAGGGTATCAAGAACTGATGGATTTTTGGTTGGATAAACCTCAGTGGCCATGGATGGCCATGGTAAGTCTTCCTATTTTCAGCCATGGCAAAACGCTCTTGTTTGCCATTTGCTTTGGCAGAATCTGTGTATTTTCTAGTAGAAGTTACCGAGCTACGGAAAGTCACATTGGGTGAGGCTTGGGGCAAAAAGTCCAACTGTTGGCTGTTGAACATGATTTGACCTACCAACCCACGCAGAATTTCTTGGCATTTCTGCAAGGAACCGAACGGTTTCGGTGGTGCCCAACCTAGTCCCAAAAGTCGTTTTTCTCCAAACCTGACCAAGTAGATCCGATGACCTTCGCTACTCATCGAAGTTATTTTTCAACATTGATGACGATTGTTATTTCCCCAAACAATTCCTGAACATCAACTTGATTCAACTTATATAATGAAACGAAGTTGAAAGTTGAGTTGAGTTGACTCTCCGATAACTTTCCATGTTTGAATATGTTTGATGGTTTCATGACCATTATATGACCATTAAATCCCATGAAGATCCCATTAGATTCCATTAAATCCCATCAAATGGTGGTGAAATATGTCAAAATCTCCATTCAATCCCATATAAAATCCTTATATTCCCATGATATTCCCGATATTAAAGTCCCAGAAAAATCCCATGAAATCGCCGCAGCTCCTGTTGTTACCGTGACGCATTCCAGGAGATCAACGACTGGCTGCAACGCCTTCGAAAACCTGTGCCCTCAGTGGAGGAGATGCTGCTGGAGAAGGAGAGCCTGGAGATGGTGCGATGACAACCTTCCCAATGTATGGCATGGCAATTATGGGATCTTACCTTCTGGTAAACTAACAGTTGGCGAACTTGAAAATGGCCATAGAAATCGTGGATTTTTCCATTAAAAATGCATGGTGATTTTCCATAGCGAACTGTTAGTTTACCGGATGGTAATATTGTGATTTTGAATATCAACTGTATGTGAACATCAACTTCCCAATGGGATGGGCATTTCAATGGGCTTGTTTTTTCAGGACTTTGACGGGATTTCATGGACTTTCATGCAGGTATTTGGTTTTTGTGTGGGATTTTCATATGGTGATTTTTAAGCATCAACGATATGGGGAAATGTTTATGATGTTGATGATTTTTTTTATTTAACGGGATGTAATGGGGATATTTGGGATTGAATAGGATTTTAAAATGGTGATTTGACAAGAAAACAACCATAGGGACTATTTGCTGGGATGTTAATGGTGATTTTAATTGTGAATTATTATATATATATATATATATGTATATACTTTTGTATATATATATATATGGGAATTGAACGTGATTTAGTGGGATATTTGGGATTTCTGTTGGATTGAATGGCGATTTTAACCATCAAAGATATGGATTTAATGGGATTTTAATGAGATTTCATGTGGATTTCATAGCATATGATGGAATTTAATATAGTGATTTTAACCATCAACGATAGAGCTTTATTTGGATTTCATGGGATTTACTAGCATTTCATGGATAATGGCAATGGGATCTAGTGGGATCTAATGGGATCTAATGATAGTTAATGAGTTTTAATGGGATTTCATGAAAACCTATTGAATTTTAGTGGGTTTCAATGGTGATGAAACCATCAGAGGTGAGATTTTTTGAAGGGAATATCGGTAAATTATTATGGCATCATTCATGATGACTTTGGCCATCTTCATCTTTGGGGCTGAATCGGTTATGGCCATGGCCATTGATGCCCTGAAAAATCATAGCAATTTAAGGGGAACTGTTCCGAGAAAAATTCGGTGGCTTTGGTGGGGGTCCAGGTGTACATGGGATGACGCCCTGCAAGGAGTGGCTGAGCGAGGCAGAGCAAAACATGGGCCATTTCCAAAGTAACCTGAGGCAGTTGATGCTGGGCACACGATGAGACATGGGATATATGAGAACCAGGCATTACATGGGGATTTTATATGGGATAAAATGAGATACTCTGGTAATGACGAGCAGTTTGCTGTGGAAAATTACACAAGGACCATTTTACAGGGGAAAAAAAACAATTTGAACCTCAGGATTTCGAGATAGCCCCATTTCAGAAAGACCCATGTCTTACATTTTGATCCCTAAAGCTGGAAGGATGACCATGATGATCCCACTTGACGTTCATAAATCATATACTTTTTGGGCAGGGTTCAACCGCCAACCAGAGGATATATGGTGAAGATGTTCTTCTATCACAAGCACAATGCTTTGCATTTGCGCTGTGTTCATCGTCAGTGTGCTGCTGCACGCGCTTGTTGGGACTGACACATTGGCATCTAGAAGTGATAGCTCTGAATCGGCTCCTCCTTGCAGGGTGTAACCATATTTATATATATATATATTGTTTTTGAGCTGTTCTATAAATGTAGAGTCTATAGAGAATCAAACAATTAATTCCTTCTCCCGCCGGTGATATTTCAAAGCCCCCTACAAAAACTGGTTTCGTCAAAGATCTATGGATGCGCTGGCTGCGCCACCGAGGACACCCTTGATTTCGTGTTTAGCTGCCGTCACTCGGAGCCGACTCTTCACGGAGCGCTTGGCAGATGTGGAATCAGGCTGTGCTGCAGGCTGTTGAGGTTGAGTTTTGTAGAACTGGAAATGGATGGAAATGGGGGTTTCCCAACATGACCCCCAAGTCACCATATTCTTAGTGACTACATGGTCATCCGTGACGACTGGATGACTTGGGGGTACCCCCATTTTAGGAAACCTCCAAATATACATGATGTTACCCCATTATGCAGCATTGAAGGTCTTTTTTCATGGTTTTGACAGCTTGGAAAACATTGCATGTAGAAAAACTTTCGTCCAGCACCCGGTAGGCCGCAGCACAATGGAAGAGGTCGTTGAAGAATTCTTATTGGATTTCCAGGCTGCTTTCAGTGTGGCAATTCGGAGTTGTTTTTTGTTGTTGTTGCTGCGTGTGGATGACTTGGACAATGCTTGCCTTGGTGTTTGGATGACCGTTTGGTGGATGCCAACATGGTGGATGTTGGTGGATCATCCTGGTGTTTTTGATGATGTTTCCACACCTGGCTGGTCATCATGGCTGGAAGATCCCCGAAGTCAATAGAAAACCAAAGGAAACACCATGAAAAATCATGATAAATGGCTGGAAATCAATCATGGCTGGACCTGGCTGGATATCCATGGAGAAGTTTATAGCTGAATTCCTCTGGTATCCCTTGGGGTCCGACATGGTAAACCCTGTCGGCCTGTGAGGATGACGATGAGGGCCGAGCACCAGGTCGTGACTTGGCGGTGTGAGATGGGCTGCCTTTGGGAAGGAACACTATTGACATCTATGAACCATTTATCTGGGTAAATGATAGTGACCTCGCGTTGTGACGGAACCCTGGAATCATAGTGTTACAGTCAGGGGAATTATCCCAATAGAACCTGATTTCAGGCTGAATGATTATAATTTGCTATTATTTGTTGATTTATGTTGATTTGCAATTTACTGTCATAGTGTTTTATCACGACCCCATATTATGGGGATATATGGGGTTTGTCCGAAAATGTCTTGGAAATGCAGACAAACCTCAGAGCAACGAGGGATATATTAGCACCAGGGCAATGTCATCCAGCAGGATGGTTCAGTCATGATTCGTATGAATGGTAAGCACTTCATAATCACTGTATCAATGTGCCTGACCCACCGGAATGAACCTTACTTGCATTTACTTTCTCTTTTTTTTCGGTCCAAATCTGGATATCCTTTGGATAGTTTTTACAGTTTTTCAATGCTTCGTACCACTTATGAGGAATTCGATACCGTTCTAATTGTTCATAAACATGTTCTACAAGATACTGTACTCTCTGAAGGATGTTATCATCGTCCCACTTACGCTAAGATTCATTTCCTGTTGTACTCAAGAAGTACAATGGCTGCTATTGTAGCTATATTATGCTATATTATAATATGATATATATATTTATATTATATATTACATATAATATTACATATATATAATATATATATATAATATTACACATACATATATATAATATGATATATATATAATATGACATATATATATATAAAGCACTAACTGGGATGATCCTCCAGTCCAACGATGAAAGATTCACCAGATCTTTGAGGCGCCCAGAGAAAGGACCGCGAGGATTCGCGGCGCGCGCATGGTGTGGGGCAGCGTGGCGGGCAACGGCGGCGGTGGTTGCAATGGTTGTTCTCAGTTTGCAAACTGGAAAATGACCCTTTTTGGAGGCAAATCAAGGATATTTAATGATCATCTACAAATGAGCCATTTTATACCATGTTGAACAAGTTAAATTCCCAAAGGGTGATGGATTTTTCACCATTTTTGATGCTGCGCGTTTCTCCATTCAGAACGGAGCAGGATCCTCATGATGGGACCGAGGCATCCCTATGGTGGATTGTCGACGGGAACCTTGCAGTATCTGTGCCATCAGAGTGGCGAGATCTTCGCGAAGCTTCAGGAAAACATGGAGAAGGCGCTGCTAGCTACAAGATCTGGTTGGTGGTTTGGAACATGAATTTCATTTTTCCATATATTGGGAATAATAATCCCAACTGACTTTCATATTTTTCAGAGGGGTAGGTATACCACCAACCAGAGATGCTGCAAGTAGAATATTGCCTATATAAAAAGACTATGCTAGACATTGGACCCTGCCAATATCCGACCATGGATTTCAACATCTTTCAACATGTCTTTTTTCCTATGATTTGTTGAGATATTCATTCAGATTTCAAGCTATTTGCATGGATTTCCATGAAACCTGGATATTCATTGATTTGGATGTGGGTCAAAATGGAAGACCTAGGGGACCACAGATGGAAATGTCTAGTTTAGTATTAACCATCCAATTATTGGGGTACCTAATTTTGACCCATACCCATTTCAAGTTATCTGAAAATAGTCAAATATCTGGTTATCCAACGACCCAGTCGCAACTCGTCTTTCGGAGGTCTTAGCGACGCCCGAGCGCTTCAGAGCCATGGAGGACTGGTGGCGCTGGTGGATCCCAAATATGGGGAAGATGATAACATGTGTTTCTTCTAATGAGGAAAATTTCTGAGAATCCAAGATATTCTAAGAGTTTCTAGAGCCATATTTTTTTTGGTGAAATTGGTGAATCTTGACCTCATGATTTTAGTAGTTTTAGCCATCATTATGGGTACTTGGAGGGTTTAGGTTCAACGATGTTTAACATTTTTAATGGGGAACCTGATGATAATTACATAGGACAATGGCAAACCAGGGATTTTGGGTGTACATACCATTTTTGGACCCCTAGATTTGTCTTTTTGGATGGAAAACCGTTTCCGACACTTCTGGGATCATGGGGGTGTCTGTCTCAAGGAAATTTGAACACCTAAGCCCTGATTTCGTTGATCAAAATTCTCACCATTCTGGAATGGCAAGTAGCCCATTTGCAAAGCTATCTGATTTTCTTGCTCGACAAATCCCAGCGGATCCGCATTCTGACTGGCATTATCCATTGTTGGTCCATGGGAATTTCAGGACCCTAAGAAAGAGGCGGGGTATGATTTGGTCGGGCTATATTTCGTAAGGATCTTCCTTGAAACAAAGGCTTTACATAGACCCTATAGATCCTTCCTTGACCTGACACAGTGATCCCTCTGGCGACGCACATTCCCTGACAGCACCATTTCCAGGAGCTGGAAAGAGAAGAGTTGCGGGCCGCAGCGGAGGCGCATCAACTCATCTCGTCTTCGATGAATAAAAATGAGGATTTATCCGATGAAGAATCGGAATAAGGTAGATAATCACTGGTTTACAGTTTCAAAAATGGACCAAAAAACCCATTGAACCCACTGATTTTGTTTTTTTCCAAGAAATGAGGGTCAAATCCCATTCGAAGGGCGAATTTTCGCCACGGTCCTTCAGGCAGCCCGTGCGGCGCCACAAGAGGTGGAGGAGTGAAGCACCATGGGATGGCTACGGGGTGTCAAACTTGCGGGGACCGCAAATTCTGTTCATTTTTGCTATGAATAGATCAATTATGAAATCATATATGGGAACCCAGCATTGAATCATCAAGTACTAGGTCATCACCTTGTAGTTTTAGGATGTTTTAGTGGTATTTAATCTGGACACCGGCGCCCATATGTTCACCTATAGAACTGGAACCACCATTTTTGAACCATGCCCTGGGCACCGGTTGATGGAGATGCCACAAAGGATGAGCAGTTTTTTCGGCATCGGGTTTACTTTCTTGTTGGAGATATGAAAAAAAAAACACACAAACTGATGATTGGAATATGTTTCACCAACACAAACTGATGAATGGGATATGTGACAGAAACACAAACTGATGATTGGAATATGTTTCACCAACACAAACTGATGAATGGGATATGTGTCGGTAACACAAACTGATGAGTGGAATTGTTTCACTAACACAAACTGATGAATGGGATATGTGTCAGTAACACAAACTGATGAATGGAATTGTTTCACCAACAACAACTGATGAATGGAATTGTTTCACCAACACAAACTGATGAATGGGATATGTTTCAGCAACACAAACTGATGAATGGATATGTTTCAGTAACACAAACTGATGAATGGAAATGTTTCACCAACACAAATGTTTCACCAGCACAAAATGATGAATGGAATTGTGTCACCAACGCAAACTGATGAATGGGATATGTGTCAGAAACAAACTGATGAATGGAATTGCTTCACATCACAAGGTGATGAATGGGATTGTTTCACCAACACAAAATGATGAATGGAATTGTTTCACGACACAAACTGATAAATGGGATTGTTTCACCACCACAAAATGATGACTGAAATTGTTTCAGTTGCAGAAACTGATGAATGGGATATGTGTCAGTAACACAAACTGATGGATGGAATTGTTTCACCAACACAAACTGATTAATGGGATATGTGTCAGTAACACAAACTGATGAATGGAATTGTTTCACGACACAAACTGATAAATGGAATTGTTTCACCAACACAAACTGATGAATGGACTTGTTTCACCAACACAAACTGATGAATGGGATATGTGTCATTAACACAAACTGATGAATGGAATTGTTTCACCAACACTAATTGATGAATGGGATATGTTTCAGTAACACAAACTGATGAATGGAATTGTTTCACCAACACAAACTGATGAATGGAATATGTTTCACCAACACAAACTGATGAATGGGATATGTGTCAGTAACACAAACTGATGAAAGGCATTGTTTCACCAACACAAACTGATGAATGGAATAAGTTTCACCAACACAAACTGATGAATGGAATAAGTTTCACCAACACAAACTGATGAATGGATTTGTTTCAGCAACACAAACTGATGAATGGAATTGTTTCACCAACACAAACTGATGAATGGGATATGTTTTAGTAACACAAACTTATGAATGCGATATGTTGCACCAAACCGAACTGATTGTTTATGGGATTGCTGGTTTCTTTCAATTAATTTCCATGTTGATTTACTGTGTTTTGTGTGTTTGGGATGAGAAATTTTCAGGACAATCCCTGACGGAGACGGCTTATGGCGATTTACCCTCCAGTGAACTAACAGTTTGCTATGGAAAATGGACCATGTCTAGATGATTTGCTGTATCTATTTTGAAAATCTAGATAAACATCTACTAACATATCCAGCTACAGTGATTGATAATCCCCATTTATATATATATATAGAGATGAGTTACCTCTTAAAATGGTGATTTTCCAGTTCGCTATGTTAAATTAACAGAGGGTACCAGAAACCCTCCATGGGTCATTCACCATCCAGCCATGATATCCATACCCCTCGGCAATTTTTCACATAGCTATGGCAGCATATTGGCAGATTTTCTGGCCCAGAGAAGGCCCAGATGATCGATCCTCATGATTTCTGTGGTGAATTTCCATTGTAAAGTGGCAAAAAAATACCAGAGCATCTATAACCATAGTATCTCACTCTTGGCTTGTACATCCCACAATGCCCACCACTTACGATTCGTGAGACGATCTTCCAGGTGGAACCCTATCTGTGGTCAGTTACTCCGTATATCTCTGTATATGGGAAGGGTGAACATTGAAGTCCCCAATAATTTCCATATTGTCTGAAAATATGGGACCTCAAAATCCATCGGTTAATCATGGTTAATCACCATGATCCCCATAACATAAAATGGCTATCTGAAGGGTAAATCCCATGGTATATCCCATTTTCAGACACAGCCATATCCTTTTGGTGAAAAGAAACCATAGGCAGCCTGGCCCTGAGCGAAGGAACCACTAAGTCCCAGCATTTCTTTTACTCTTGGCCGATGCATGGCACGAGGTGTCCTTTGGGAGGTTTTTGGGCTGCTGAATCAACATTGTTTGATGGGAATTCCTATGGAATGTATATGGATTTAATGGGATTGGGTAAGATTTAATGGGAATATGATGGGAGTTCCCCTCTGGTAGCTATGGAAAAACACCTTCTTTTGTAGATAAATTATCTAGACGTGGGCTATTTTCCATACTTATGTTAGATTACCAGAGGATAACCTTCAATAGTCAGGTTCCAAGACTAGGCTTTTACCGTTTTCATGATATATCATGATAATTCTGTGAAGAAATGCTCTTGGAACTAGCATGGCATGTTTAAACCCATGACTTGGACGGGGTGACGTGTTTCGTTGGGACGATAAACTCCCAATGATGTTGGGATGTAGAAGAGATCGAAGCCCTCTGTTCGGCAATTCTTCGAAAAAAAACTGGAAAATAAAAAGGACAAGTTACAGTTACACCCTCTAAGCCTGTTCGAGAAAAAAATGGACAATAAACCAAAGGACAAAATTCAATGGCTCATACCCTCTGGTAATTTAACATAGCTATTGAAAATGGCCATTTATAGTGAGTTTTCCCATTAAAAATGGTGATTTTCCATGGCTATGTTAGTTTACCAGAGGGTATATGTTCCTTTTTTTTTTGGTTGCCTAAGTGACACTCCAGACACTCCAGAAATCTCGAAAAAAGGTATGGCCGAAGACGTCGAGGTCCCCCCAGTGTCGGAGAATGCGCGATCCAAAGAGGTGTCACCGGGGTCAGAACTTGCTGGTGGTACAAAGCGGATGGTGGCGAAATCCTGCACCAATGGTGGTTTCTTTTGGGTGTTTATTCCATGAAATTTCACAGAGTTTCATAAGTTAACTTTAATAGCTATCAATAGTTACAAACGGGTGCAGGATTTCGAAAAACCATCCACAGTATGAATCAACAATGGGTTTGTCCCGGATACATGGGGTAATTATAGGGTAATGACATGGTGATGATCCGAAAATCCGGTGGTCTGTTTTTGTAGCCAATTCAAGTGGTAAAACCCAGTGATTCTCCTCTGCCTCTATATGTTCTTTGTCCGCCAGGAGGAGGAAAGCAAACAAGACAAGTCCAAAGAGGACTCTTGGCTGACTAAGGGGAAGCAAAAGTTAGGATTTGCAGAAAATACTGCAAATTATCATCCATATTTGTCAATATTCATCAATCATCATCAATCATCATCAATCATCATTAATATTCATCAATTCATTCATCAATTCATTCATCAATTCATTCATCAATTCATTCATCAATATTCATCAATTCATTCATCAATATTCATCAATTCATTCATCAATATTCATCAATTCATTCATCAATTCATTCATTAATTCATTCATCAATTCATTCATTAATTCATTCATCAATATTCATCAATTCATTCATCAATTCATTCATCAATTCATTCATCAATATTCATCAATTCATTCATCAATATTCATCAATTCATTCATCAATATTCATCAATTCATTCATCAATTCATTCATCAATATTCATCAATTCATTCATCAATATTCATCAATTCATTCATCAATTCATTCATCAATTCATTCATCAATATTCATCAATTCATTCATCAATAGTCATCAATTCATTCATCAATATTCATCAATTCATTCATCAATTCATTAATTCATTCATCAATTCATTCATCAATTCATTCATTAATTCATTCATCAATTCATTCATCAATATTCATCAATTTATTCATCAATATTCATCAATTCATTCATCAATTCATTCATTAATTCATTCATCAATTCATTCATTAATATTCATCAATTCATTCATCAATATTCATCAATTCATTCATCAATATTCATCAATTCATTCATCAATTCATTCATCAATTCATTCATTAATTCATTCATCAAGTCATTCATCAATATTCATCAATTTATTCATCAATATTCATCAATTCATTCATTAATTCATTCATCAATTCATTCATTAATATTCATCAATTCATTCATCGATATTCATCAATTCATTCATCAATTCATTCATTAATTCATTCATCAATATTCATCAATAATAATAATAACAATAGAAAAAACATCGTTTTATAAAACACATCATGATCAGTTCATCATAATTCATAAAACATCGATAATAATCATAAACAATTCATAATAGTTCATAGATAATATCATGATAAAAACATAGATCATAATCATAAAACATCATGAACCCATGGTGGTTTCATGAAAAAAAGCCGAGGCCAAAGAGAAGCCGGAAGCCCGGACGGAAGCCCGGACGGAAGCCCGGACGGAAGCCCGGAAGACCTCCCAGGTGGAAGATGCTGGAAGCCGAAGAGAAGCCGAAGCCTGGTCATGGTCCAATCTTTCAAACAACCATCTATACTCTATATAGATCTATAAATCTACTGTATATAATATAAGGTAGATGTAAATTAGTTGGATCTCTAATTATAGTTATAATATGTTATAATTCTAAAGGTAGATGATGAAAGGATGTAAATAGATCTCTATAGTTTCTGGTTTGCTGTGATACTCGTATCTTTGGATCTATTTGGAATATGTTCCTTAATGTTGCTAGTCTGGAGACTAAAAAGGTGCTTCCAATCGTGTCATAGCATCGCAGATCTTGGAAGTGCAGATGCGGCAGCACCTATTGCCATCATACTTCTTTTATTGCCATCAGAATCAGGATATAGATGGTCATCAGCAAAAAACTATCGTATTAAAAATTTCGAGATTCAAAGACCTTAGCAGCTAAAACGCACTTTTTGGAAGCATCCCCTATCTAAATATATGGAGGTTTCCTAAGTCATCGGGGTACCATGGGGTACCCCAAATCATCCACGTCATTAGACCATGACTTAGTCTTGAAACCCATGGTGACTTGGGCATCCCCATCACTTAAGCAACCCCGAATATAACTTTCAGTGATAACTTACGATTATATAGAAGCAAACTCAGTAATTATATGTAACTATCACAATGTTGGACATATAATCTATCTAAATATCATTATTATAGTATACATTATATAATATATATATATATATTATGATATATTATGATATATATATATATATATGTTATAATATGCATATACGCATGAATATATAGGTGTATCGTTGACGATCTTTGGACGTCGCTCCATCGGCCACGTCGTGACCTGTGGAGGTGGCTTCTGTGGATGGATCCGCTATGGGCGAGGCAGCGATCCCAGATCCCAAGGGATTTGGCAACGATGAGATCATATGAAATCATCTATGATATATGTATTATATATAGTATTTATATACGTGTATATATATATATATATATATATATATGTATATATATGTAAGTGTAAGTATGATTAGTATGATATGTAAGTATTATATATACGTATATATATATGGGATCACCAATGTATCTATAGATAATATATATATACCATCTGGTTATGACTAACATAGCGAACTGGAAAATGGTCCATTTATAGATGGTTTACCTATTAAAAATGGTGATTTTTATTACCATCTGGTTATGACTAACATAGCGAACTGGAAAGATCCATCATGCTATTAATAGGTAAACCATCTATTTCTATGGGCCATTTTCCATGGCTATGTTAAATATACAGAAGAATTCCAGCCACAAGGGTCGGTTTTCACCTCCTCGAATGTTACTCATTTTGGCTCAAGGAAAAGAGGCCCCAGAAGTTGCTTGGTGTGGTTTTTGGGTGTTTCTCAAATTATCCTATATTTCGCCTTTTATTGGGTTATCAGCCGTACTGGCTCCCCTTTCATATAATTCTAATTGCATTTTACCCTCGCCCGTGTGTGTGCAATAGTCTTTCTTGAGATCCTTCGAGCAGTTCTTAACTTCGTTTTTACAACAGTTGGGAGTTCGGAGTGGAGCTTGGATTGGTTATTTTTATGCATTCGGGACGTCGGCCACGACCAAGAGGTGGCAAGTCTGCAAAGCGCAAGAAGCTCCGCGAGTCTTTTTGGAACGCGGTGAATCCTGCTGCAGAGGTTGATAACTCTGTACTTGGAGGCCTTGCAGACCCGGAGGAGGAGGAGGAGGAGGAGGAGGAGATTGTGGAGGTGGTCAACGAACCTGTCGCTAGGCAACAGGCCAAGGCTAAGGCTTTGCGGTTGAAATCTAATCCCAACCTTCTCTTTCATCATCGGCAGTCGTGGGTGCAATTGAAAACCCGAGCGTTTCTTCGGGATCACAAGTTTTCGCTTCAGAGGAGTCTTCATCATCGAATCCGATTGTGGGTACATCTTCAGGCCTGAGTTTTTCTTCAGGTGCCGGGCGACAATTTCAGGGTGTGGAACTTGCAATCGATCCAGAAGTGGAAGTGGAGCTCGGTGAGGGTTGTGTGTTGGTGAGTGATTTACTCGTACCGCCAGCCAATCTTCGAGAGTTGTTTGAGGATCTTCAGTACTGTGCAATCTTTGACTTGTTTAAGACGGTGATTTTTCCCGAATCTTTTACAGAAGGTCGATCAAAAAGGGTGCGCACAATTGAGGAACTTCCAGACATCAAGTCGAATCCACGCCATTTTCGGGTTGGACAGCATCGCGGAGAGACTCAGGTCATTTTTGCCTCGACGGCCGAATTGTTGGCGGATCTTGCACATTCGGGTGTGGTTTACATTGGCTTGACATTCATTGGAAAGGGATCTTTCAGGAAGTACGTTGACGCCTTGAAACGTTCGCACATCCATCGTCTTCTCCCGATCATTGTTGTAGTGACCCGCCGTGAATCGAAAGCGATCTTGGCAAAGAGGATTGGGGCATCCATCGCATTTGACGATCAGTACGATCACATTGCGAGGTACCGGAGGGAAGGCATTCGTGCCTATCAGGTGAACTCGCAGTGGGGTCTGGAGTCGGAGGCGGCAGAGATTCGCCGATTAGTGCGTTGGTATTGCCTTGGCAAGGAGGATTGAGAAAAGTTCCACAGAGAAGGGTGCAGTGAGTGAAGAGATCAGTAAAGAGTGTAATTGAGCAATGTCTACAAATCAAGAATCTAGTGGTTCAAGTGAATTGCATTTGGCAGTTGCGGCCATAGGCCAAGTGATGAGCTCGCCTGGGGATGAGTCCCAATCCAGCATCAACCGAAGTGTTGTCCATAGATCCAGGGAAGATCACAGAATTGCAAACCGTAGGTCACGATCTTTAGGTCCATACCAATCATCGGAAGTTGCAAGTGATTTGTCTGGTTTGGAAGCTGGTAGATTTGAGTTGGAGGATGATGACATTTGGCACGAAGGGGAAGAGCCCAAGGTTCATCAGTCTCAAGCCAGGGTCAAGGGGTCCAGCAGGGTCCAACCTTTGTTGATGCCCGGTCCATCCAGTCAATTCAAGTTGGAGTACCACCCCAATTAGCCCAACAAACTGCCTTTCAATTTGCCGATTCTGTTCGAAATGCCACTATCGCAGAAGCCGAATTGAGACATAACCAAACGGTTGATGAAGTGAGGCGAGCTTCCACTCAATTGGCAAGAGAAGAGGTAATGGCTGAAGCCGAATCCCGTCACCAACATGTTGTCCAAGACTTGGCAAGAGCATCCATGGAACATGCCCAGAATGTTAGTGCCCGTGTTGCCAGTGATGTGAGAACTGAAGTTTTAGCAGAGGCCGAGTCTCGCCACCAACAAATTTTGAGGGAAACCGTCGAACAAGCCAATAGGATCCATGCCCAATCTTTGGATGATGTTCGTTGCCAAGCCCATTCTAACATGATTGGACAATCCAATCATCCTGTCACCTTCTCAACCGGTGGGGGCGTAGGGACGGATCAGATTCTTGCAAAGTTGTGGGAGAACTTTCTGGTTCAAGAATGTTACTTGCTAAAGAACAGCCCTTGGGCATTATCCATAGGTGATCAAGTTCGGAAAGGAAAAGCTTTTGTTTGGTTACCACGTGATAGCGCAGATGTTTCAGAGGATGCTGGGTCCTAAGCCATTCCTGGTACAGCCCTGTAACATTCAGGATTTAAGAGTGTCATGCCCTGAATCATCTCGTTGTTATGCCAGTGAAGTTCGTGAAAATGTCCCGTTGTTC
>Ga0126342_10004580_pt1 | contig 23711 bp, 26 predicted proteins | sample Cyp1metagenome_FD_92528 | JGI IMG/M metagenome (GOLD analysis project Ga0126342, IMG submission 92528) | Coral microbial communities from Lord Howe Island, Old Settlement Bay, Australia - Cyphastrea 1 metagenome | ecosystem: Host-associated > Invertebrates > Cnidaria > Coral ...
CATGTTTGCCCGAATGCCGTGATTCTTAATTCATTGGCACGTTTTTGAGAGTGATGCAGTGGACAAGCCACTGCGTCCCCTGGCAAATCGATTTTGTGGGTGTTCTGTTTGGGCTCTGGCCCCTTTTTTTGTTGTTTTTGGTGCTTTGCTGTTTGCTTCGCTGTTTCCGCTGGCGAAACGCAAGTCTGGCTGGAGATTTGCGGGGTGACAGGCCTAGCAATTACATGGCGGGAGACTGGAGCAAATGCTCCCACGATATCTAATCGATATGTGCCAGGTGCATTGCAACGTTTGAAAAGGCAAAGGCAGTTATCGACACTCACCAGAGTATTTGAACTGCACCCAGTCAGGCAACTTGAAAACTTTCATTCATTTATGGCTGAAGGTACCAGCGCAGAAGGATGTGAATCAGTGGCGCAGACTTCTTTTCCAGTGGGGTTTGTCACGTCAAAAACTTGCAGAAATGAAGCAGCAGTCTTTACAGCGCCTTGGAAAGGTACAGTCGCACTCAGAAAAAAATTCGTCCAGCATGTTGAAAAAGAAAAAATATATCAATCAAACCATGTGTTGCTCGTAAAACCTGGGAACGAATTCAACAAGAAACTGTTGATAACACAAAAAAACGGTTTGTGACCTTTTGGACCGAGGCTTTGCTGAAGCTCTTTCAATTGAAACTGCCATGACAAACCATTATACTTGGAAAACAGCAATGCCTTTTCATGTGCAATGGTCTTAGAATGTTTGCCAAACAACCGACAGAAGACACTCGCACTTGATGCATCGGTCTGTGCACTGGACTGCGATGATGCCTGTCGCTCAAGTTGGTTGCATTCTTTTTCCAATAGTAGCAGCCCCGCAAAAAGACCATCCATTCTACAGCAACTATTGTCACAGAAGCAGACAGGACTTGTGGTGCAACAGGATTGCTCGACTAAAGAAACAAGAAAAAAAATTTGGTGGAAACAGGATTTGTTTGCAGAATGGAACCGGCTGGGAAAGCTTTCCGAACATCATGCGGATCCGAAAACGCTTATTTGCTGCCTCCAATCACAGCAGACCAAAGCCTTTCAAAACAAATGCGAGAAGATTGTGATTGGTGGAATCTTGCCGGCCTTACTATGCGCTTGACGACCAAGTCTTGCAGACACAGGTTTTCAGCAGAGTTTTTGCACTATGAGCTTAGCGCTGCAGTTATGCAAGAGAGTTGCTGCCTTGGGTTGGATAGCCAGACATAGCTACTCATGACTTCATGCCTACGAAACTTTCGGAGTTTGTGAACGCTTTGCAAGAGAACCGCCCGCTTGTTCCATTCGGCTTCGTCCATGGATTTCCGCCTTTTGCCAAACCATCTAGTTCGCAGTTCTTAAGACACCTGGCTTTGATTGAGTTACCATCAATTATACAGACTTGCCACTTATAATCGAAGCTTTGCACCAGCTAGTGAAGGAGCAACGAGAACTTCGAAGTGTCCCTTGCATGATCGAATCCACCAACGATTCTTTGCAGCTGACAGTCCGACAGCGTTTGGAAGAAGATGATTTTAATCTTTTAGCAAACAAACGATTCCTTGGCGGGAGTGGCCACAGCGAGCCTGACATTGAGAAATTGGTCGAGGAGACGTTTGACTTCCTTGGAAAAAACAGTGTGAAACCACAATCTTTACATTTTTTTAACATTGTCTACACTTTGTGTGTTCCATCACAAACTCGTTTCTGAAAAGCAAGCATTGCGTGTCACTGCATGGGGTCCGGCACTGTCGCCAAAAAAAACCTATATCCCAGGAGTTGACATTCATTCCAACGAAGTTTTAGCCATGCACAGCATTCCTTCGCATGTTTCTTCCGTCTTTAGCCCCGATATGGCAGATGTTGCTTATGTGCCAGCACCTGTGACGTGTCAGCTGTGCCACCAGTCATTAGTCAGCATGGAAGCACTTCAGCGCCATTGTGCGGCCAAACATGGCAATTACGCCGAATATCGCAAACGCCTTTTTTTTTAAGCCCAAAGGGCGGGCCACAAACCTCTCTACCCATGGGTTAAGAGGTCCATGATACAAAATTTTGCATTTTTCTTTTCTCATCCTGTACCCAATGTCTCCAGCAACGATTGGGTGAACAACGCCTTTGCATCAGCTGTGCCTCGAGGACTGGAAGCTTGTGTTTTTTGCGCCGTGCGTGATTACTTAGAACATAGGTACGAAGTTTTCCTTTACAAAGAAGCTACGGGTATGACTACCATGACTAAGTTTAACTATCACAAAACCAGGGATCCTATGACTGAAGGTGGCAAGGAAGTTGATGCACAGACTGCAACTCACGGGCTGCTTGTGCATGGACGAACATTTTGCTTGGGGCCTGCCGAAAAAATTGATGCACTCTTAGGCGTTCAGCATTATTCTAAATTATGGCCCCATATTCCCAAACAAGAGCTCTATGCATCTTCAGTACGTCATCCCAGGCATCCCACGATGCATTGGTTGCTTCATTCTCGACGAGTCCCAAAAGATGTTCCCAACCGCAAGCACAGCGAAGTTTTTTCAAGCGGTGTCGCGAAAGAAGATCAAATTTGCTACGCTTGCAGGGATTGTGTAGAGCATCTCTGCACAGAGCATCCGCAGATGCCGCCGATGGCCATTGCTAATGGGTTTTGGCTGGGGCGAGAGCATCCACAGTTTCAAACCTTGAGTCTTGGCACGAAGTTATTACTAGGAAAGGGAAGGCCTGTCATGCGGCAAATTTTTCTCGGACAAGGTTGTTCCAGTGAATCCTACAAAGGCCTCATTGGTAACACAATTTTGGTCGCCCAAGCCCATGCAGCAAAAACTGAGATTTTGCCATCTATAAATAAATTGCTGGATACACTAGTGATTTTTTTTGTAAATCAGTGGACGAAGTTCGACAGTGCCGGGCTTTAACCGTTAACCGTGCAGAATTCCTCCAGTGCCTGGAACTACGTCAAAAGGTCTGCCCGTCCTTTTTTGATGTTCAAATAGATCGTTCAGAGGTGCAACGTTTGCCAGTGGATGCAGTGCCAGATCAATTTGTAAATCACGCAGCCAGCATGCCTGAAGCAAAATTTATGAATCGACAAACTGGACCCGGAGATTTGCCAATTCAGCAGGAAACTGCGGGCGATGAAGCTGATGATTTGGACCTTGATTCAGCTGATGATTTGGACCTTGATTCAGCTGACGGAGATAATGCTGATGCCAAAAGTGATGGTCTGCAGGATGCCCCCACTGACCATGACACGGGAACTGGTGCTCAAAATGAATGGTCGGACTTGACTACTTTCAAGATCCCAAACCTGTGCAAATGTTTGAAGCCATGAAAAAGAAACTTGAATTGCTGCAAAAAGAATTGCCCAAACTTACTGCTGCTGGTGCACAATGTGATTCATGGGACGATGTCACAGCTGCAGTGCGGCGTGTGGGGCAGGAAGAAACTTGTCGGCGGCTTGTCGTTGATGTGCAGGACAGTGTCCGTAAATGGTTGAAAAATACAAATCAATTGGACGCATTAGCGCAAGGGTTGCTCAACAATAACAATTGCATCCACGTCGACGCCCTTGCCATTCCAAGCACAGGTGTGTTGTCGGCGTTCCACCCAGAAACATTTCCTTCCTGTTTTGTTGAGTTTATGTACGGCGATTGCGTCCCCAACCTTTCAAATAGACCTAATCCCCGAGTAACATACCAACAGATTTTTGCAGCGCTCATGCAAAGGGAGGAAATGCAGTATGATTGTGAACATGACGTTGCGCCGTATTGTGCTAAACCAGTGAGCAGATTTGACAATCCGGAGTTCGCTTGCATCTTTGGAGATTTGCTACGCAGAATCAAAACGCTCCAACAAGTCCGTGCATCTTTCGAGCGACCAGGTTTTGAAAAAGATCTTAAACTTATTGCTTCTGCAAAAGCCGAAGACTTTTTGCAGGCAAACACAGAACAAAATACCCAAAATATTCAGCAGGTAATCCACTCAGAAAAGACCCCTTCAAACGTCAGAGCCGCCCTTAAACACATGCTGTTCAGTACCACCTCAGTGCCGCTGACGGAAGGATATCGCACCCGGTTGCGACATTACGGGTTTTCAATGTCAGTTTGTTTTGGGCCTATGTCCACATTTTCCACCCACAATTATACCGATACATATAACCCCCTTGTTTTTCAACTTTGTTCATGGTCCCAACTCGAGCCCCCCCAAAAGGAGCCCATGGTCAAATAAGAGCAAATAAGGGACAAATAGTGACAAATAAGGTAATTGAAAAATAGTGGCATTTAAGGGACATTTAGTGGCAAATAAGTGCATTTAAGGGACATTTAGTGACAAATAAAGGCAAATAAGGGCATTTGAACATACGTGAGATTCTTTGCAATTTGAGTGGCATTTAACGACAAATAATGACAAATAGTGACAAATGATGATAATCAACATGTTTTTTTATGTTGAAATCATTTGATTGATGGTGTGTTGAAGTGGGATCTTACTCTAAGCCCAAATATATTCCTGTTTGATTCTTTATGCCACTGTTTGGGGATGACATGATAACATTGCAGGTAAAGTGAACCGTAGTGCGGGTACTCTAACTAGTTTAACTGCAATGAGCTCTCCTGACAACTTTGATTTTTTCCACCTTTCGACTCATCACACGGCCAGATCTGATTAACAGGCAATTTGGCCACATGTGACTGTGAAACCACTGCACTGGGATCAGGGACAGTTTCAGAACCAAAGCAAAACACTTTTTAAAGCGCTGATTGATTGAACTGACTAACTATGTATATGTATATATATATATATAATTATATATAGGTAGTATGTACGGTTTAATAACTTACCGTCCCGGACCCACCTTTCCACGACCACGACCTCTCTTTGGTACTGGTACGGCCTTTGGGGCCGGGGATTTGCTTTTCCCCTTGCCACTTCTGCCTCCTCTGCCTTCTTTGCCACCTTTGGCGGCTGAAGCTGGGGCAGCACCTGGCAAAAAACCAGTGTCGGAATCAAAGGAAGAAACCACTCTTCGAATTTGGTCATCTGTTGGCCTCAGATGAGTAGGCTGAATTCAGAATATATAACCCTTTTTCACCCAGATTAATGTTGCATTGCAGAAACAAAACAATAAAATAGAATAAAAAACGGGTCAGCTGAACCAGTAAGAAACTGTTAATTTGGACTGGCCACATGTTCAAACAGTCATCCATGGGACATAGGACCTGGTGCTTGGCCCAAATGAAGTTGATCAAGCATTCCTTCAGAGCTTGAAATTCACTTAGGCCACGGAGGCTCCCACCCCATGTAGCTGCTCTCGAATCCAAGAAACCAGCTGCATGTCCTAGGAAAAAACCATTCAGTGACTTTGACAAAGTGCAATATGTATATGGAGATCATACTATTTTGATGTTTTTAGAAGGGGATAAATTATAACACCAATAAATTAATAACACCCTTCTGATTCAAGGACTAGAATCCAGGGTAATGAGCTTGGTACCGAGAAAGGATTGGGTTCCTGTTGCATGAAACCCCTTGAACATTTGGAAGGAGATCCTTGAGAACTCCCGGGGTATAGGTCTTTATCTCTTCACGATCTTCAGTCGGAGATCGAAGCTTTCGTTCTTTCTCCACGCGTTCCTGATTTAAAGCCACCTGATGGATATCCGCAAAATCTATTTCACCCTGGGCACCAAGTTCTTTCACAGCAAGGATCACATCTTTGGCACATTTCACTTTCGTCAATAGTTTTCCACAAATGGCATCCACCATGCGTTTTTTTTCTTCAGGGGTTTCTTCACCCCACAAAAATTCTACCAACCCTTTAGCGATGTCCACCTTGATAACTGCTCCTGATTTTCCTGATCCCTGCCCCTTTTCGGGAAGGGGAAATCCCAGCTTGCTATGGATGAGCTCCAGTTGCTTGACAGTGAGGAACACCCCTTCCTTCACGGCACTTTTGAGTAGTGGTTGGGGGGCACCTGTGACCTCCCATGCATTCCCATGTGACCTCAAAACATCCGGCAGCTCGGAAGGTGTTCGAATAGTGGTTGGGACCATTTTCCATTTTCCAGCTTCACCCATGTCAAGTTCATTGTTCATCATCCACGTGAAGGAAACTGAGAGTGACATGTTGTCCCGAAGTGCCACCAGGTATTCCTGCAGCTAAACCAATGCAACATGTTTGTTTTATCTTTATTAGCACCTTTACATATTAACAATAACACTGCCCCGATTCAGCAAAAAATATTATGGCATTTCATAATCACAAAAAATGAGATGTAATACCATTTTGCCCAATCCAGCTTTGTCCAATTTGTGGGGGTCTAATCCCCTTGCCTAATCCTGGCCCAATCATAGTTTGTATGATATAATAATATACTTGGGGTTACCAGTTACCACTTAAATTCCTTGAACGTCTTGTGTGGCATAATTCATATGTAATCATATATATATGTGTGTATAACTCCTTGGGTAACCACAACCATTGTAAATCCCATTGCGCCATTGAAACTAGCCAAACAAATCCCACCAAATATTTGGGGTGAATAAGTGCTATCCAACCCGTCTTATAGACACCCAGGGGTAAACCAGTTTACCCAACTGCGTAATCCAGTTACTTAAAGGGGTCTAACCACTTTTCGACGGCCCATATTTTGGTTGGTGTCACAAACATAACAAAAGCTGTCCTTGTCACCAACACGTTTGGTTTCCAAAGGAAAACCAATTGCTGCGTATGTTTGGAATCCCAGGCAAACAAAAGCCTTACCAGCAGTGTTCTTGTAGATCCGACGCTTCAGCAAGAGAGCACCTTGGGGGTCAGAAGATTTGGGAACCCCTAATGAATGAATCAATGATGATGAATCATAGGGTATCCAAAATATATACATGCAAAATTTGTCAGATCAGTAACAGTACCATAAATCAAAACACATGGTTATTCTTGTGTGTATATCAGCTTAGATTTCGGCATTCTTTATTTACTTTTGGTAACATCTCACCTGTCCACGCCATCGGCCCATGGATAAATCCGGAAGCAGCATTGGAAAGAATCCATGCTGTGGCCGCTGCCGCTCTTTGATTGGCAGCAGTGCCGGCACTGCGGTCAACCTTCTGCAAGTTGCTCACCGTGAAATTGAGGGCTTTTGGCAGGGTCATTGATTTGGGAACCGTGAATACCTTTCCTTTTTGGGTGTCTTCTTCTAGAACCACACGGCCACCTGTTTTCATGGCGTCAACAAAGTCTGCAGGGCTAGGCTCTAATCTGGGCCAATTCAGGTCACTGTGTGAGGGGACGCACAGCATGTAGAAGAACTTCGTCCACCTCAGACTGATGCAGGATTGATTAAACATAAGTAGACCACAGAGTTTTCCTGTGATAAAATCAAAACATTGGACAAAGACCGGCTAAATACTTCCCGGCTGGACTTGCAAACCAGGGTGCACCATAATTATTTCAGTTTAAAAGACATATATAACCCCTAAGGACCCACAATGATTTTCAGTTGAGCTTCTTGGATATCTTCAAATTGCGCCCAATCCGTTTTGAAATATCAGCAAGATGGGCGAAGGTGTCTTCGAGGAAATGTTTGCTGTTGGCAGGAGGACTAAAGAGATAGAACCCAAGCTGCCTGATCTGCTGGTCTGAAAAACGCCAGCCACCAGCTTCACATACTAGGAACAGCTCTCTGGCAACCTGGCTTTTATGCCAGCTCATGTGAGCCATGATTTGTTCCAAGGCATCCTTGACACCGGCATCGAGCCTGTCGTCCTTCAGAGTTTCCTCGGCCTGCAGGACTGCGTTCCACACCTTTTGAACAAGTTTCAACCCTTTTTCTCTTTCACCCGTGTCAGAGTGGTGCACGGAGGCAAATGCATTGGGAATGCAAATGCAATACTGACATTGGCTCCAACACCTGGCAGAGCAAATTTCCATGCATAGCTTCGCATACTGAGTCAAGATGTCCACTTCAACATTGGGTCTACCGACATTTGGTCCAGATCCACGGTTCAAAGAGATATGCAATCTCTTCATCGTCTCCGGGTCATGGATAGAACACATGGTCTCAATGACTGTCGGCCACCATGTGTGTCCCCTTGCACGAGAAGCTCTCCATCGGAGCGTTTCTTCCTGGGAAATCTCTAACAACATACTACTCAGTATATAACATAATACAGTGTTTTTGAACTACCATCGGATATGTGACTGTGACAGCAGTGCAGCTATATTATACTGTATTGAAACTACGAAGCAAAACATATGTATGCATGTATGTATGATTGATAATTATTATTTGTCTGTATGTCTGCATGTATGCATGTTTGTCTTTGTCTTTGTCTTTGTCTGTCTGTCTGTCTGTCTGTCTGTAGGTGTTAGAATATGTCACCAACCTATAAATGATGCACTCCACTGCACGTATGTTTTTTTAAAACAAAACTCATTCATGTAATGATGGAATCTAGTAGAAAATGTAATGTACGTAATTTGTCACACAATGTCCCAATGTGCAAACGATTCATGCACTGTGTGTTCAATAGTTTATGTAGGTTTATGTGAATTCATTGATTTTGGCTGACTTATTATCATTTGTATATGCGTGACACCGGTGTGGAAATGAATCAAACGAGATTACTGCAGCACATGTCATTTATTTATGTTGAAATTTGTCCCGAACAATGATGATGATATATCGGAATAGTTCCCCAAGAATTCAAAAACATATTGGTCCCGTCCCAAAACATTCAACTAGTGCAATGCAGTCCTGACCCTTCTTCTGGGTATCAAGATTGTCCGAGTACTCTTTGAGAAGCGGGAGGGCTGCCCAATACATAGCTTTAAACTCCAGTGGTAGCATCGGGTCTTGGTGGTAGTGATGGGCCATCAACAACTTGTTTTTGAATCCCCCCTTCAGATCATCAAGTTCTTTCCGTGTTTGAGGACGGGCATGCTGTGGTGCGTCAGCATCAACAACCTGCTGGTCATGTGCCTGCTCACCATCATCCTCAGTGCAGATAGGCCCCTAGTCAGGGATTAGTGGTATCGGGTCCCTTGGCCTGACTATTTCATTTAGGAAAACACAAATGGGATATGATAAATAATTTTGAAAACACGCTATTTTCTAGAACAGGCACGTCTTGCCCGTCTTGCTCCCAGTCGTTTCCAGAGGTCAAGTCAGCAGCTCTTCCAAGAATCAAACCATTCAAACTCCAGTCAAGGGCCAACCGATAAAGAGCAATAACGGCCTGAAACCAGCTCTTGTTTTTCGCCTGGGCTGAAGGGGGTGAACTCTGAACATAATGGGACCGGACTGGACGGACAGACATTCAAAGGCATCATCCCAATTTCAATTATTTTTGCCCAATACACTGAAAATTAAATAAGACCGATCAAACATAACTACTACGAGTTTTTCAGTTGGATGATTCATACCGCATGAACATAATAAAAATGGCAATGTCGTTGAGGAACAAAGATGGGTAGAGAAGCCACAGACTTGAGTTCTGGGATATCCTGTGGTGTTTCAGGAATTTCTCCACTATCACCATATCGGTCATTGAGCATTGCCTCTTTCAACGCCTGGAAATCACCATCCGACATTGTTTCTGACATAATCTCAGCTGTTTGTTGCCGAGTCCATTGATGACCACCACCACCGAATGGCCCGTGTGCCATTTGGGTCAGGACGATTCCAAGAAGCAATGCCGGCTGGAAGTCGGCCCTCTTGAAGCTATTGCGAAGGTCATTCCACTGGCAGTGGAGGCACTCGGGCTCTATATAGATTCGAAGGTGTGCATTGTAAGCCAGGGCCCAAAGACTCTTGAAGGGTAATGATTCTTCATCAGGTGACTTAGAATATAGACCATCATACTGGTGACCATACCCTACTATGTTGACAACATGCTCATGTTTCGTATTTTTGGTCTCGGGACTTTGGGTGGTAAACATGGTATTTTTTCTTCCCAAAGTCTTCGGGCGCTTGTTTGGTATAGTATTGATGATGGGTATAATATTGATTTATATTACTGATGTTTTTTGTTGGGTAAAAATGAACAGTTTTGAAATTACAAACAAGGGGCAGCTGTCAGCAACGGCCGCTCTTCAACAGTTGATGGCTCCAAACGGGCAGAACTCAAGTCATCACCGGGCTTCAGAAGCACTTGGGGTACGAAGATCTCAAGACCATTCCCGAAAATCCTCATCATACTTCGCTGTAGCCCTTTGACCACTGCCTAGGCTGCCCAATTGCTATTTTCACTGCGTGAGTGATGCTGCGTCTACCGCCACTGCTTCTTGAACGACAATGTCATGTCATGAGTTCTGTATATTATATTTTAAAGTTTTAGTGTTGTTCATGAGTTGTGTGTATATATATATAGTGTTATGTGTGCGCATGATAGCTCAACAATGATTATTCCCATTTCATGGATGGAACAAACTTTTTTGCAGGGACAAAAACTATTAATTTGGAGATTGGCTGACCACAGATTACAGTGTCACACCACTCAGTGACTCCGTGAAGCTGACTTTGAAACGCCACGCACGCCCGGCCCTTGAGCCAAGGATCAATCATACCGAAGATGGTTTTCCTGCTTTTCTGGGACAGCTCCGAAGCCATTTCCATCTCCTGAATTCCCACGTTCCTGGGCTGGAGCAATGCTTTAGGATTGAACTCACTGAATAGTATAATAGTGAGCTGAACATCAATTCAATATGCATGATATAATCTTTCCAAATATGAACTTGTTTTTTGAAACTAATCATGAATCAAACCACAAGCCAAGCTGGAAACCAAATGCAGGACTTGCCCACCCAGCCATTCCCTGAGGAATGCCAAGATACTGCAAAGTCAACCGAGAGGCTTCACACGCCCATTGTGGTAGTGCCTTGGCTTGCGAGTTGGATGCTTTCTCTGCAGGGCCCCATCATCACCATCAAATCATCAGCCATCAAGTCTAACCCAACGAGCTGGAACCAGTAATGTTCATCAAAAAAACACCAAAAAACATCAGTTAATTTTCGGTAATATTTGCGGCAGAAAACTATCAGTGTCTAAGAATTGAATGTCTCTCATCATCCTCATCATCATCACCACCAGCATCAGCATCATTATCATCATCATCATCATCATCATCATCATCCGATCTTTCAGAATCACCACGCCTAGGCTAGGTGTCACAGTGTGTGGGTGTGCGTGTCCCTGTGTGTTTGTGTGACCGTGTGTCCCTGCGTGTCTGTATGTAGAGTCATCACACTCAGACAGTCACTGAAGGAGCCTTTTTTGATCTCTGAATTGGTGGCGATGCAGTGTAGCAGCAAAAGAAAACACCAGTCAGCCCATCAGACGTTGAATCAGGCTGTTCACCCATTCGCAAATACTAGTTCAGTTCTGGCAGTTACTAATTAATTAAATTACGAGTAGATACCAGAACAGAATTATGATATAGTTTGGAGGTTGTGAACTATTGACTGCATGTCAGGCATGGGTGAATCGGTGATGCAGGCAGTCTAGAAATGCCAAGCATTTCAGCATTGGCCATTCCTGTGCTAGCACCGGCTGCTACTGAACTTTACTGCAAGCATTGGTCGATTCAACCTAAAGAAAAGCCAATGAACAAACAATACCTCTAATAAAAGTGTTTGACATTGATTGGGATAAGAGGTCTGTTTTGACTTTAAATGAAATATATAAGTGATCATGCAACCCGACCACGCTCGTCCTGGTCCTGAAGCCTCTGCTCAGCTCGCTCAGGATCGGATTTCTTTTCAATGTCTTTCAAGCGTCCTGCAAGACAGTGACAAGGACAAGGGCAGCAGCAGGTTGGCTACTGATTACTGGGACCAAACAAAGATCACCATGATATGAGAAAAGTCCCATTCGTTTATCATAGTTAATTCAGTGGGGATTCAGTATGAATCAAATCATAAATTGGGAAATATTAATATCATGATAATGTATGACATTGGCTTGATTGAAAAAATCTCTTGAATGGATGCAAGGGGTTCCCAATCTGATAATCTGATTGACAATGTCTTACAGGTTGCCAAATGCCAGTTATTATATAGTGCGCACCTTTTCTGACTGCCAGCGGGGCACTGTTCGATTCGAGGTCCTTGATTGGGCAGGGTCGGCAGTAAAGTCATCAATAACATCTGAGAGAATTTTCTTTAGGAACTATTTGGATCATAGTTAAAAAAACACATCCACCATGAAGATTTGAGTGGCCTACCAACCCAATCATTTGAGAAATTATCTAGGACCATTCACTTGGCTAAGATAAACACGTCACTTGGTGCGACGTACTTTGAGGGCTTTGCTTGTCAAAGCATCTGTCTCAACCAAACTGTCGTCATGATCTTTACCGGTGTTCCTAGGCTGAGAGTACAAGGCCCTCTTCCAATCCACCTTCATGTCAGGGGTCATGGCATCATCATGTGGGAGTGCTAGGCTCTTCGTCCCACTGTGACCCAATCGAAGCTGGATTGATTCAATTTTGGATGTGCAGCTCGTATTTGAGCTGTAGGAGTCAAAGGAATCTTTTGATTTCCCGGATGAATTACTATGTGTCATGTGTACCTCTGCAACCTCAGCATGTGTAGGAGGGCTCTTCACTGATTTGGTTCTCCTCGGGGGTGTGGTAAAAGGATCAGGTTCACATCCACGAACCTGGAAACCTGCTGTGGTTGGCGTTGAATCTTTCCCCATGGCCACCACCTCACTACCACCCAGTTTCACCTCATTAAACTTGGGCGTAATGTTGTCAGCGATGTTGGTCTGAGAATCGCCGTGCTGAACACTGCAGGACTCAGGAGGTCGAATCTGCAAATCTTCATGCTTTTCTGGCACAAGATTGGCTCCATATCGCTGGGAAAGGTCACTTGCCATGTCAACACTGGGGGGTTGCTACTACTAAACTGCAAGTCTTCGTCTTGATCAAAATGGCTCAATTTGAGAACAATTTGAGAATCTGAACGTAATCAGGACACGAGGATTTGCTGGAGATGCTGACCATATATGAATCTTTGATTAACTGGGCATATATACAATGTTTTGTGAATTGTAATTTAATGGGAAGGTCTGTCCACAATGAAGAACTTTAATTGTAGAATGCAAAATGTTATTGCCGACGCAAGGGAAAGCTCAAACATGCACAAAGGGAAACAATGAGTAACACACAATGGTAAATATGATGCTTGAAATATTGTGACTCTTTGTGAGCCACAACAACAATCATCACAGCAAAGAAAACCACAAACAATCATAAACAAGCAGAATCAGAAAACACGTAATCAGTAAACAGCCAAAGACCCAAATATTGGAAGTCAAGAACCCTGAGGGTTAAACTTGAAAAGGGAAGACTGCATGAAAGCAAAAATGTATAAACAAGAAACATGGACATGAAAATCAAAACCACACACATTAGTGGAAAATTAAAATCTAGGAAACAATACGAGAAAAAAAAGGAATTTGTTGATTCATTGATGCAGCAATAATGCAAAATATGGAGAACAACTAAGGAACCATAAGAAATTATACTAAAATGAATAGGCAAAGAAAGGAATATTGACATGTATTGTTTAAAATCACCAAAAAAACTTGAACAAATGAAAATCCTGCAAAATGGAAAATCTGATGAAAAATAAGGAAGGTTCAGAAACGATTGAAAAACATACAAAAATCTAGGAAGAAGAAAACTAATGAACAATCAGGAAAATCAAGGAAAAAAAGGAAAACGAAGGAAAAATTAGGAAAAATCTAGGAAAAAAATGAAAACTAAGGAAAAATTAGGAAAAATCTAGGGAAAATAAGGAAAACAAAGGAAAAAATATGGAAAAACCAAGGGAAAACCATAGTGACAAATAAGGACAAATAAGGACAAATAAGGACATATAAGGGCAAATAAGGGCAAATAAGGGCAAATAAGGGCAAATAAGGGCAAATAAGGACAAATAAGGACAAATAAGGACAAATAAGTACAAATAAGGACAAATAAGGACAAATAAGGGCAAATAAGGGCAAATAAAGGCAAATAAGAAGCAAATAAGGACAAATAAGGAGCAAATAAGGGCAAATAAGGGCAAATAAGGAGCAAATAAGGACAAATAAGGAGCAAATAAGGACAACTAAGTGTAAACAAATGTAAATATTGAATGAAATAAGGAGGAATATTGATCAATAATAAGGGTAATATCTGCATGAAAATATGATATGATGGATTATAGTGACATTGTAAAATATTAGGGAAAACGTGAATATTGTAAACAAGTGGGCTTTTGCAACATTCTGGAGAACATGAAGGTTATGAAAAAATAATGACCAAAAAAGGATTACAAAGTGAACAAATTACTAAGAATCTTTGGGGAAAATGGTTCAAGTAACATTGAAGCATAAGAATCGAATAGTGAAATATCTGAAATTGGGAACATTTACAACATGCATCTAAATAAATTGGTGTTGGAAACAACTAACAAATAAAATCAGGTAAAAACAAATGGAATAAACAAAACTGGCTAGTGTGTTTGTGAATCCTTTCATTCTTTTATCCCATGTCAGCCCACCAATCCTGGCTGCTAGCTGTCCTGACTTGATCACGGTGGAATTTTTGCCTTCTTTCCGGCACGCTGCTCATCTTCCTTTGCCTGCTTTCGCTTCTTTGCTTCTTCCTTGTTGGCGTTGATGATATCCTCCTGGCTCTTTTTCTGTTCTTCAAGCGACTTCTCTTTGGGCTCTACCTTCTCGTTCGATTTGTCCGTCAGTGTGCTCTCTCCAGCATCTTTCTTTTCATCTGCCTTCATATGCTCCTCAGCCTCCTTGCCCTTTGCCTCAATCTTTGTCTCATCCTTTGGTTTCATCCCTTCGGTTGACATAGCTGCAGGCACATTCTCAGTGTCAGCCCTGGAGGGCAGTGAGGCCAGCTTTTCTGCATACTCACCTTCTATCTTTGCTCGCAATTCTTGTTCGTACTTCGCCCTGAACTCTTTCTCCATCTGGGCGCGCTTCTCTTCTTCTATCTTCTTTTGGAGATCCTCCTCCTGTCTTTTCTTCTCCTCCTTAGCTTTCTTGTGATCTTCGTCCTGTCTTTTCTTCTCCTCCTCGGCCTTCTTGCGATCTTCTTCCTCCTGTCTTTTCTTCTCCTCGGCCTTCTTGCGATCTTCTTCCTCCTGTCTTTTCTTCTCCTCGGCCTTCTTGTGATCTTCCTCCTGTCTTTTCTTCTCCTCCTCAGCTTTCTTGTGATCTTCCTCCTGTCTTGTCTTCTCCTCCTCAGCTTTCTTGTGATCTTCGTCCTGTCTTTTCTGCTCCTCAGCTTTCTTCTCATTCCCTTCCGTTTTCTCTACCTCCCTGCGAGCTTTGCAAAAGGCCTTGATGTCGTTGAAATCACTTTCTGACAGGGGTTCAAACTTCATCTTGTTAACCCAGCAAGCCTTGGCTTTCTGGGATGGGGAATGGATGAACAACTCATTCTGGTGCTTTCCTGCATTGGTGTTCTTGGTCAATTTCCAATCAGGGCAGCTTGAGTCCAACTGAGCAGCTTCAATGTCGTCAGGATTGTCGTCACCACGACGAAGTAGGAACACTTTCTTTTCCAACTTCAAAACTTTGTGGCCATCAATTGAGTCCTGCAAATCTGTCCCATGGATTAAAGGATGGAATTGGAGCTTCATTGGTGTTTTGCAAATGTTTTTGAAATATACCTGAATCATCCTGAAACTTCTGAGTGACTGAGTGGTTAGTAATAAATTCTGACATTTAAAACAGTCCTGCATCACTTCTGAGGTGATATTGGTTTCATCATCGGCATCAGAATCAGGCAAAGATGGGGACGGTGAATCTGGAACTGCAGGACCGGTTCCGTCACCTAAGCAGGTCAATGGAAATAGAGATGAACATTTGATAATGGTAATCCGAGATTCCTTTTACACATGTTCTGTTTTGATTGATATGGTACAAAAAGTTGGCATTTGGTCAAAATCAAAAAAATGGCATTTGGTCAAAAAACAACCGTAAACATACAGCTGGTAAGGATGGAAAATATGTTGAATTTCTCCCAATCACCCAAATGGCAAGCTCTGCCAGCAGATATCTCCGTCATCCAACCCTTTCCGCAATCATCGCACTTCTCTCGAAAGTAGTTGCAGTGACACACCGGCTTCTTCTCAGACTTGGCTGACTCACCTGACAGTAGTGTATGCTGGGACTGGTTTGGGGATCCAAGTTTCAACAATAAACCCAATTTAGTATAGGAACAAATTGTTACCTTGGTATATTCTATATTTGTCTTTTAGTCTCATATATTAATGGGATGTCATTGTGAATTAACTTCACAATTTCTGTTCCCCACATTTCCCTCTAAAGTCTTTTGAAAACACAGACCTTGATCAGCTTCCGTGGCAGAAGGCGCCGCTGTTGAAGGGGTAGGTGCACCAGGTAAAGGAACTGCTGCCACTTCCACTGAAGCATCCTTAGTCCTAGCTTCCTCCTCTTTCTCATCATCAAAGAAACGAACACAACGCTTAGATACCTTTCCTGTGGAGAGGAACGGAATCCCGCTTGGCTCTTTGAAGATTTGCAATTTCCACCCCTCTTTCAACTGGACCTTCCTCTTTCCACAGTGCAGCCAAATGCACTTCCCTGACTTTTCAATCTTAAATGCAAGATTTTTGCTCATCTCATCCTCTACGTCTTGCATCACTTGCTGAAGACACTTGCCAGCGCCGGGCCTGCCCAGGGCTTCATATTCATTGACCAAGTCCTTCTTGATATCGCCTTTCTTCTTCCTCGGCAGTGGCCAATGAGTGACTTGGTGGAGACGGGGGCGAGAAACACTTGATTGCTTTTAGAGCGTTACCGAAACCTGAATGTTGCATCAGACATAATTCTCAAATTTGATTCTGATTATTTAGAGATATTTAGGGTTCTTTTAGCTACATGACATAATTAGTCGGTATCAATATGTATCAACCACCCCTACTGAATCAAATGACAAGACTTGAAATCACCGGACACCTTGGATTATCATTGATTGTCAATGTTCAGTGATTCAGTGAAACAACCGAATATCGTCATCTATACTCACCAATAAGAACATATTATACATATAGAACTTTATTTATAAATAATATACGTGATCACAGGTGTAAATGGTAATCCTTGATGATGATAAATAAACCCATTGATTGTCACTAACATCAATTGAGATTCTTATCTGGCTTCCTTCCCGGTGGGAGTCTGAAGTAGCCAAAGAAAACCCTGCGAAGATCTCGACCTGACAGCTCTGCCGTCTTAATGCTGCTGGCTGCTCGTGGTTCTGCATGGCTCAGAAAGTCTCGGATGTGGCTCTCCTTGGCCGTCGACAAGAGATGTTTTTCAATATCACCTTTCAATCAAAGGCTCAAAGGTAGTAAAGGGCCATATATTTCAAAGCAATAGGTTATTTTATAGAATTCTAGAGAGTAAATACCTGACTTGAAAAAAAGAGAAGATTGATGGAGTTAATCATGAATAAGAATCGGGGACTGCTCGCCAAGAGCTGTAACGGAAGAGTTGCTGGTCACCCTTTCTGCTCACCCTGCTTCCCTTTGCCTTCTTAGCCTTAGTCTTTGGTTTGGAGTCCTTTGTCTTGACATTCTTCTTCACTGGCTTTTTCCCTGCTTTTGCCTTCGCCTTCGCCTTTGCACCTCGTCCTTTAGCTGGTGCCTCGGTCTCGCTTTCATCAGAATCTGAACCTTCATCCTCCTGCTCATCCTCATCTTCTTCATTTTCAGCATTGTCACTTGTCTCTTCCACTGAGGACTCTTCGATGTCGTCTTCACCCTCCCACTTGATGGGGACACCCATGGCCGGTAAGAGGCGAGTCACTAGAACGGGTCTGGTTGAAAACCCCTAACTAACCTCGACCTCAATTACTCAAAACCAAAATCTACAACATATGGGCCAACGTAAGTTGAAGGTCTTTCAGCAATCAATTGACCAACTGGTATTGCTTTAATCCAGGAAGCAACATGATTCAATCGGTAACTGACTGGGTGAAACCGTGATTTCATTCTCAAGCAGATCTTTTTTGGCATCTGACAAATCTCAGTCGTTGACTTTGACACCGTGATTCTGAATCAGGGTGGTCATACATTCTGGCATACGGGTGAGGCTGGTACTGAACACATTGTGGAAAAATCAATGTTTGATTCCGTTTGTTGATTCAATTTACAGTATCAGTTTATGATTTGGTTCAATCTAGACTTTATGTATATACAAAACTATCTGGTAATAATTATAATAGCAATAAATAATAAGTATAGTTACTCAATTCATGTTAAAAACATTGTGTTAGTAACAGCCCCTAGTGCACTGCTCTCCTAATCTAGAGGTCTGAAACAAGCCAACGCCAGTAGCTGTGCTACGGCCACTGTCGTGAAATGCATTGCATTTCCTGCCAGGTCAGCGGCTCTGTGTATGTCCTGGCTTGGGATCTGTCCACAACACATAGCCTTGGCCATGGTTCCTGTGACTGGCCAAGCAAGGGCTGCTAATTTTTCTCGGGCTACCATGAAGCGCTGCAAATGGGGCGACCAATACAGTCCCGTTTTGGAATTTTTTCGGAAGGTACTGATCTGGTTGCTTTTAGCACTCCAAGTTTTCCACGTAGAACCGTTATCTCCCAAGAATACTACCAAATTGGGATTCAGGTGTGCCTCTTCCCCAAATTCCCGGAGGTAGCTGGATTCATAGGATTGTAATGCCCGCTTTTCACGTTCTGTGAGCAAGTACCGGAAGTCTCGACAGCCTTCCTTGTATTCCACTTTCCTTTTGCATGCTAGCTGCTGAGCTTCTAGTTCAACCTCTACTAGCTGAGCCATGAAGTAGTCAGAGGGCACTGTTCGGACCTTTCCCTTCATTCTCTTAGAGATAATGTCCTTGACCTCCTCTGGATCAACTTCGCATGAGGTGCGATCACCATGTGATCCGATCACGTATGTTCTGTCCCTTGCCGCCCCTCCATGACCAGTATCTGAAGTGCTGAAGAACGTTTGATACAGATCGTAGGAAGGTTGCGTCTCTTGGACCATCCCCATGTCCAACTCCTGAGTGGCTAGATGGACTCTGACGATTACACCAGTGTTCGAACATTGAAGAAATATCGGGAACCCAGGGAGTCAACAGAAAAACAGAAATTGAAAGAACTTGTTATTTTTTTTATTACTGTCAAGGTTCCGGAGTACACTTGATCAAAATGAGTGGCACCTTCTTTGTTTCACAGAATTTCCCATGAGCCATGTAAACACTGTTGGTTGGCCCGTCACGTTTCAACTGCTTTCCGGCACGGGACATGTCTGTGCAAGGTAAGCCACTGCACCCGAAGTCGGGGTCCGGAACCCGACACACCTCTGAGTCTGAGCAGGAGTGTGTTTTGCAGTCCTGTGCATCCACAAGTACTGACCGATGGATTTTCCTCCTCTTGCTCACGTAGGAATCGGTTTGAGTGAAAGTACCAGGCTTGACTAAGGTCAAAATATCAGTGAAAAAATGGGGCATAGGATGATATCTCCCTGTAGTCTCACAGCACCAGCGGTGATTGTCGAAAAGCAACTGATTGCAAGCTGGTGCGTTCTCCTAGGTTGGAAATGGAATAGATACATTTTCTTTGGTAAATAGAAAATGTTAAAAACACCCTTTAATATAAACCCCTTTAAAAACAATTGACTGATAAATAACAAACAGGAATCGCACAATGCCACTGTTCTGATGTCCATCTCCAATTCACAGTTGGGCGGGGGGTGCTTCATGACAACCTTTTGCAGGACTGCCCGAGCCGATTCTGCAGTCCCAGCACCACTACACATCGAGAAAGCCGTTTTGCCACGGTACAGCCAGGAGTCCTGTGGGAAGGGCATTTTAAATTATCGAATGTACCCATCATACATGGAAAAAATAACAACATGAACATTTTAAAAATGGTCGGTCTTGTAAAAACATATGCCAATCTTATTGATCAGAAGAAGAAACACAGAAATGAATTTGGAGTTCAAAAGCCACTTGCCTGAATGTTCGGTACAATCTTCTTTGTAATGCTCCATCCAACTGCAACGGAGTTAGAAGCAATGCCGAGACGGTTCCATGATGCTTCCTTCAGGGAAACGTTGTTCATTTCAATTTCAAGAACATGGTTTGACCAAATTTCCTTTCTTCTGATTTTAGGGATTAAGTGAACAATGTTTTAAACCAATGTTTTAGCAGGATTCAAGTGGGGCACAATAACACCCTCAACCAAGCCTCTTTCTCCACAGACAGGGCCAAAGATCTGTGACAAGAAGATGTTTCCTCACTAATGTTGAACAAGTCTAAACCATCCGCCACTGGATGGTCATCATCGGACCAAAGATCCAGTGCGACGTCAGCCATTGTGCCATCGGACGGCCGGACAGACTAAAATGGAATGGGATTGTTTGAATGGAACCCTATGCATTCTTGCTTTGATTTTGTGGACTTGGAAAAAATGATTGGTTCAAACTGTTCTAATGATTGAACAAATAGTTTTCATATTAGTGCTTACTAACGGAACGAGTTTGAATCAATCAACTCGTGTTTCTTGGGCCTGGGGCAAGAATAGGAGGACAAATAGGAAGATAAATCAACTGCAAAGCTGACACATTGAAACCCATTGAAACCACTTCCACCACCACTGCGCCACTCCCACCACTGAAACCCATTGACTCATTGCTGACTAGTTACTAATGGCGGGGCGAAGCAGGATATGTTCACATCAGGACCTGACATGAGTAAAAACCGAGGGAGTGGAAAATCTAAAGTTTGGCAAGGGCCCATGACTAGACTAGAATAATGTTTTGTTTCCCAATGATGCGTTCACGTCTAATTAATCTAATTTCTGATCTTAGAATAGGACCAGAAGAGCATAACAGCTAATAATAAGCTGAGTGACAGTGCCATGCGTAGCCCTCCAACGGAGCCTTCTCTATAGAAGTTCCATCGAAAGCAACCTGAGCTGAAAAGGAATTGTAACTTAGACCTACATGTTTGTAATGTGTTTCAATGATTCATGTAGCAGCTGTGAAAAAAACTGCTGTGATATGTTGTCATGATTCCTCCCGGTGAGAAAAATAACTGAAATCAAGCTGCATGCCGGTGAATTTCAGGACCGCATTCTCGTTGAGCGGCTCGCAAGTAGGCAGCCTTGGCTTTTGAGTGGCGTGTAGAGGCACCTAACCTATGGAACTTGAAATATTTGTGACTGGGAAGGGTATCCAAATGTTTGGTCACAATCCTAGGGGGTGAGGTGTTCATGGATTCTTTTTTGGTTTCACATCGACTTTCTTTTCGGCAGGTTTGTCCAAGGAACAGAATACCTTTCATAAACGTAGGCACATTGCGAAGAAATCTTAGCCTGATCAGCGTCCTTGAACTTGTCAACTCTCTTGAAAGCGCTGGATAAAAGGTGTTCCTTGGCTGCTAGCTGATCTGGTGGTCCAGCACAGCCGAAAGTTAGAAGCAACATGACGCAGCACCTTCAGAACTAATATCCCAAAAAACTTTGGTGTTCGACCCTCCATGGGATTGTTTGCAACAATGAATCAGCCAAAATTGATTACAGCGAGGTTCTGTGTGATCCTTGACCATTTGAATAATCTCCCAGAGGGTGGAAGGATTGACCTTTGTTGAGAAGAAGCGTAGCGGTGTCCTTGTTTTTCTCGCACTCGAAGTCACAGAATCAAACAGGGAGTCCTGGGGAAGATTGGGCATTCAACTAAATTCCCACAATGGTCGATAACTGCATATGAAATAAACAAATAGTAGTAATGATGATAATAGCCATATTATGGCACCATAAAATAAATCCAAAATGAATACTAAGGATTCAAGAGAACCTTTCGATTTGGGAACCATCAATGTGACAGCTAGTTATTTGTTGTTTTTTGGCCAGGGCACTAATGCAAGAGCAGCTTGGGCTATCAGTTTGTAGCCAATGGGTCTCAACTGTCTCGGACTTTTCCTCGGAAGAGCTGGATTTTATTTTTAAGAAATTGAAATTTGGCAGGTGACATGTTTTGTTTTACTTTAGTATTTAGTACTTAGGGTGAATGCATGACATAGACATACGTGAAAAAACAATCAAAAGTTAGCTGGCAAGGTTCACATCAAGCGTGAAGACCACAAAGGATGACCAGTCAATGAAATCTCCCCATGAACCAAATATCCAAGTCTTCTGACGGTCCTGACTGACTGACATTGATTGGATAAAATGATTTCAAAAGAAATTGAACCATTTGAAACCAAACAAAACTGTTTGTGTCATGTTTGTCAAAATTTGTCCTGGACTGCTTCATCCCACAATTGTCTTGTTTTGCGCACGACGTCCACTCCAACCATAGAAAGCAGAGTTGCCGACGGAAACAACCCATTAGTAGGAATGGGTATGCTAAAGCTGTTGCCCTGTGACTCGAATTGGACTTTCATGTAACTTGTTCGAACCAGTTTCCTCAAAAGTTCAAACAAAACCCTTGAAGCTCCAAATCGGAATTGCGACCCGCTTCTGCCTTGAGTAATTTGGGCAGAAATTGCCGAGAGCAAAAGCGATGTGGGCAACGTACTCTCGACAAAAAACCCTTGCTCCTCTGAAGTTCCCTCACCTTTTTTCAAGGCTGTAGGTACAAGTAAGGTGGGTACATCAATGCCTTGCCAAAGTTGCCTGTGCATTTTGTGCCACGAGTCCAAGTTGCTGGATTTCCACTTTCCTGGGCGGGGCCAAGAGTGATAAACGAAACCACACCACCATTGCTTTATATTGCTTTCAGAGTATACTTACCAGTGGTTGAAACAGATTATATATATATAATAATCATAATGATACATGTTTACGCCATTCCACCTAATAATGCTGCTAATTCAAAATTATATTTTCCTTGAACAATTCAGATGGACACTATAAAAAAGTGATTGTTCCACCTAGAGTCTTGCTCTACGTTGTTGTTCTCCTTTGGGCAGGTTTGCAAATTTGCACTTGTCCTGATCACTGTCCTTGTCTTCAACTGACAATCTCAATGCCCGGTAAAGTTGCTGGATGCTCCACTGACATTGAATATTGCCAATTTTAGACTTCCAGCCCGTCAATGGAATTGGTCCCACTTGCAAAAAACCTCAGTGAGGCGAACTAAAACTCAAATGATCGTAAGAACCCTGTAGAATTTATTTCCTATTTTGTTACTGCTCCCCCCCAAAAAAATATAGTGATTTTGTCTATGACAGGTAGCTCTCAGTTCCAAAAGGAAATTCCTGATTGATCTTTGGCCTTTTAGCAGCGGTGCCCGTGCTTGCACCAGCATCATCAGCGGGCACATCCATGGCATTCTCATCCAGTGATCACTGCCATTGGGTTGTTGGATTGAAAACACTTGATTTTTGATCTTATTTGTTTGATTCTAACTATGCCTGCCCAGATGATTCAATGATGTTCCAATATTTTTTTGGATACTGGTATTCTTAAGAAAATTATGTATCTTCGTTTTTGTTGGGTTATTGTTTTCTCGCTCTGTCATTTGTCTGTCTATCTTCTGGTGTCGGTGTTCAACACCTTCAAACTTGTAGCAAGCAGCGGGGATAGGCTTAATCATGCAACACAGCTGTTGTGTTTCCCATGGGAATGTACACAAACAGAGAAAAATAATGACCAATAACCAGCAGTAAAATAGTGACAAATAAGGAAAAATAATGG
>Ga0126342_10004581_pt1 | contig 23709 bp, 21 predicted proteins | sample Cyp1metagenome_FD_92528 | JGI IMG/M metagenome (GOLD analysis project Ga0126342, IMG submission 92528) | Coral microbial communities from Lord Howe Island, Old Settlement Bay, Australia - Cyphastrea 1 metagenome | ecosystem: Host-associated > Invertebrates > Cnidaria > Coral ...
CTGAGCACACAAAGAACTAGGAGGTCTGGCTCGGTTCTCGGGGTGTAAGAATGATCCTATTCCTCTCAGCATGGGGTCTGGCCCAGCTGATAGGAAAGGTTTACCGGGGATGGTACAGTAGTTGGCAGGCTCGTGTGAAGTTTTGCTTATTTCTTTTATGATTTTGAGACATCTGCTGCGAAGCGGAAAAACTGCGGGTCTTTGCATCTTTATATATATATATATTTAATTATAATAATAATAATGATAATAATAATAATGATAATAGTAATAGTCATAATCATAATCATCATACTGATAATAATAATGACAATGATGATATATGTGTCTATAGCGTCAACATTGCAGTTTAACCAACCATAAAATAAATGGGGATTCAGCCCATGAATCATGGACAGGGGATTAGGGGGATACAACGGGGATATAATACACGATGCTGGTTATGTTGGGTCCAGCCACTCTCCAAAAAAGGGGTACAAGGCCAACCATTTCATGGGGATAGTCTACCAGATAAATGATCCTTACTTCATGCAAGTTATTTCCACCTAGTGCTGGTTGTCCAACAAACCTTTGGTCAGTAATCCGCATGGATGGCAGATGTCATTGGAGGTCGGATTCACCTCCGAATTTCCCGCCTGTTGTGGTGAATTGTACTTTGCAAATCGAAAAATCGAAATTTAGCCACAGACATGTCAGACATTGGCATTTTTTCCAGGGTTCCAATTGTGTCGTTTGGCGTGGAAAGCTGGTGTTTCATCCAAATCTGCAGGCAGGCAGCGGTGAACACCAGCGACGCTTCGGTGGGGCGAACCCAGCTGTGGAGACGGCAGAAACTGGTGGGAAATGATGATAGAAAGAAGGGGAAACCCATAAAAGGATAATATGATGATCAATTTAGTTCCTTTACAGATACAAACTCATCTATGTATATTTGTTATCAAACATGTTTTGAGTTTGTGATTTATTGTTGTCATTTGGCCCAGATGAATGGCATCAAAGCTCGAAATTTGGGAAGATGATGCTTCCAAAGAGAATCGCAGTTTGTGAAATTCAACAGCTGGAACTCAAGAGTGAATTGTATATGGTAAAATCATCGAAGTCCCCCAACACACCTAGCAAGCAAGGAAGCCAGCTTTACGACTCATCGGGTGGAGCAGCCACCTGGCAATCCTTGAGCTATGGCGGCTGTAAAAATTGAACACGCAGATTTGCCCCAGCATTCACTGGGCATCCTGCAACAGTTTCGTGAATTCTGGATAGAAAACCATCTTTGTGATGTTGTGCTGCAGAGCAGTGACGGTGCAGAACATCCTGCCCACACTGCGGTGCTATCTGCCACCTCCAAGTTCTTCAAGAGTTTGCTGGGCGGATCCTTTCTGGAAGCAGACCGGGTGCAACGAGGACAGCCAGTGGAAATTGTTGCTTCAAAAGCAGCGGTGTCGGCCTTGCTTGACTACGTCTACGGCGGGCAGCCTGAGGTGAATCTGGAAGCTGGTGTTGAACTCCTACGACTGGCGGAGGCCTACGACTTGCCAAAGTTAGCAAGTGCAATTGAGGCAGGCTTTTGTGCTTCCTTGAACAGCAATTCTGCTCTGCAGATCTTGCAAGAAACGCATGGCTTCCATGCTCTGAAGGCTGCATGTGAAGAGAAGGTCGCAGAGGAGTTTGAGGCTTGCAGCCAGCACCCAGGCTTTGGGAAGCTTGGTGTCATCCAGCTGGCCCGAATATTGAAAAGAGAAGATTTGGCCGTGTCTCGGGAAGAGGCGGTTTTGAAAGGCATCTTTAACTGGCTCAAGATCTCCAAGGACAGAGATGGTTCGCTCGGTGTGCTTCTGCAACTTGTGGATTTCCAGTCGATTTCTATCGAAAATCTACGTCGCCTTGGTCGTTTGCCTGTCCCTGGTCTCAATGGTGACATCCTTCACCGAGAAGTTCAAGACGCTTTGCAAGCTCAGTGCCGAAAGAGAAGCCAAGGTCAAGAGAGCTTTCGTCCAAAGAGGCGTTGCTTACAGCATTGGTCGCCAGGTTTGGGTGCCAGCACTGAAGCTCCCGGGCAGCAGGTGCTTCCTACACCGTTTTATGCGTTGTGCTGGCACGAAGGTGCCCTTTATGGCATGGACGTAAAGTGTAACATTTTGTGTTGGAAGCCTGGTGACCCACCAACTCACGTGCGACGAGTTGTGGGTGAAGGCGCCAGAGTGACTGGAATCGATGATCTGGGGATGGATTGTGACTTCGCCATCGCACCCACAGGTGAGATCTTTGTGGCAGATCATGACCATCGGAGGCTGGTTAGCTTTCACAATGGATCTGGACGCTTAGTGCTTGATGGGTTGTGTCACAACGTGTGTTGCTCCCCCAACGGCGTGCTGTACGTGCTGACCTCCGAAGCTCTGCAGAAGTTGGAGGGCTCGAGGCTCCAGACAGTGAAGGCCTTCGCGGATCTTCCAGAAGACCTGGAGTTCGTGTCCAATGCAATGTTTGCGACCAAGGAAGAGGTGATCTATGTCCTGGATGGCCTGAAGGATCGGGTTCTACGCTTCAATCCAGCTGAGTCCTTCGAACCTGTTGTGGTGGGAGAAGTCCCAGCCGAGCACCATCCAGACCTTCGGGACCTGTTCGTTACTGAAGGTGGAACAATCTATGTGGCTGACCATGGTCAGAGGAAGGTGTTTGCCATCCGTCCAGGTGACACAACTTTCACAGAAGTCTTGGAGTGTTCGGGCGGCTTGCGCTCCACCGCAGTTCTGGTTCAGAACAGATCGTTGTACGTGAGCATGTTCACGTGGGACACAGGCGATAGAACAAGAGGCCTGTACGAATATAAGTTGCCACCAGAGATTCAGCTTGAGTGAAAAAAGAAATTCATGCCACCTCATTCAACTTGTTTCAGTCATGTTTGATTACCAAAGAGTCCCGTCATCATAACCTCCACGGTCATCAGCATCAACACTATCATCATCCTCGTCAAACCCCTGCATTTTTAATACCGATATCATCATCGTCATCATGATCCTCCTCCTCCTGCTCATCATCATCATCATCATCATCATCATCGTCATCGTCATCGTCATCGTCATCGTCATCGTCATTGTGAACATCTTCATGGACATGAAAATAAGGTAACTGAAGTTGCTCTTACTTTTATCCAGGAATATGGCAGGGGCTGGATTTTACCCAGGTCCTTGAACATTAGCCTCGCATGATATCTGCGCTAAGAGCATGCTTTCCTCACCAAAACTTCCTACATATATCCATAGTTCAGCAAAGCCTCCCTCCCATCTACTTTCTTGTCCAACCAAACATTTGCAAGCAAAACCTCCTTTGCGCCTGGAAATTTCTTCACTCGACCAATCGCAACAGAAGGACTATCATTTCTATTGCTATCCTTTCAACTCATAAGCATTCGCCCCTGATTCAACCTCCCGTGCTAGTTTTTGTCAACTACCCATAACTACCCCTGATATCAAATTTGCATAATCTTCATCATGACCATAGTGATTCTTCATGTCCCAGCGCTTGAACACACATGCGTGGCCAATGAGTGAGTCGGTTGAACCGTTGGTCGTTTGCTTGGCTTCCTCGGTTCTGAGGAAACGCGAGATGACTTGCCTGAGGACATCGACATTTTAGGCCAAGCAGCCATGATGGGGTTGAATTGCTCCATATATATGGCCTTTTTCGGCCACGAAGGTTACAAATCGAAAATCGGATTTTACAGCTAGGATTTTCAAGGATAGTCACCAGCAAACAGAGCATGCAACCAAAAGAATATAGCGAAATGTAATGCCAATCATTGCCAAAAAAAAAGGTCCAGCAAAAGGTGGACCTTTCTTTCGGTTGCGTGCGGCCCAACTTGAAGACATCAAGAGACCTCAAACTAAAATGAGTTTTCCATTTGTTGATAATGCCCCTTACTCGCTTCCAACAACCAATATTTGCTTCCATTGTAATTTCACTTTCCTTTACGATTTGGGGTTGGCATTTGGTATCGATTCTGGCCATCCGCTTCTGTCTTGTTGTCACACCCATTTTTGTTGTCACCCGTTTGGTGCAGGTTCGGACGCTTTTGTGGAGCTTAGCCCTGGCCCACCACAGCCAGTGCAAACAGGCCGGGTGCCGTTTGTGGCTGCAGTGTTGAACAGTCCCAAAACTGTTTGCATTAGATGATTTTTGGTTGGAAATGGTTGTTTTTGTTTAACATGTTCCAGTATCACCTTGAGGTCTTTACCAGGCGAGGCCCTTCCTTTCCCGATGCACTACAGTACCCATTGAAATTGAAGGGTTTGGAACTCAAGTATGTGTCAAACTACAAACTCAATGACTCGAGAATACTAGAGATATTGATTGGTCATGTGTTTCTTAGATTTTGTGAATAGAACATGTTTTGGGTACCCAGACATATGGGACAGGTTGTGTTGTTCCATCTGATGACATCTCAACATTCAGAAAAATAAACCAGGCACAAGCTCACAAAACGGCATCCTTCAACTTAGATGCTTGTCGTGAAAACGGCATTTTTTTGCAAGTTGAGGGGCCTGGCAACTGTTGCCCTCCAATCAAATTCATCCTTTCCAGTTCACATAGTTTTTCTGGAAGAACGTTTAAAGTGGGATTCACAAGCTCGGGATTGAAAAGGAAAAAGTGGTCAGTGGAGTTAACGCACTTCTAGCATGGTCATTGAGTCCCATTAGTCATTAAATTCATGTTTTTTGGTGATTGGATTCTAATACCATTAACCCATATTAGAACCTTCCAAATTACATTGAATTCCACTAAGTCCCACTCAATTCCAATGGTTTCATCGTTTCATCTTCGCGCGCTGGTCAGGTGGGGAAATCCCCAAAGCGCGCATCTTCTTGGAGAAGCTAAAGGCTGCGCCGATGGGGGGATGATATTGGGAGGTTATAACGATATGTATATAAATGGATATGATACCGTAGATGGACGAAATATTCAAACCCCTTCTATCCGGTACAACCCCCTCACCCCCAAAGTTCAATGTTATTGTAGCCTGAAGTGCGTTAGCCCCAATGGACGAAAATAATCAAACCCCTAACATCACTTTTGCTAACACGCGCGCTGAAACATTGAGATTTGGGGGTGCGGGGATTCAACATAGTGCGTGCTGCAGGGTTTGAATATTTTGTCCATCTACTGTCTCGGTCTCTGATGTTTTCAAATCTTTTGGTCTCCAAACTCTGTTGTGGAAACCTCAATGTGCATGCTGGTGATCTCATTCCAAACTGCGCAAGACATTGCCTTTTCACAAGTAAATGCCTCCTGTCTGTCTCCCGTCCCATTTTTTCTATTTTCTAATTCGCAACTTATTCCTAAGTGCACAAAACATTGAGTTTTCACAGGTAAAGTGCAACCTTTGTGCTTCCCGTCCCATTTCTTCCTATTCCCTAATTCGCAACTTATTCCAAACTGCAAAAAAACATTGTGTTTTCTCAGGTAAATGCTGCATGTGTATCTCGTCCCATTTTTTCCCATTCACTAATTCATGACTTGTTCCAACATGCGCAAAACATTGTGTTTTCAAGTCTCTCTCGTCCCAGTTTTTTCCTATTCCCTAATTCACGGCTTATTCTTTGACGTGGCCCTGCCAATGGATTTTGCAACTTGAACAGCATGAGACAGCTCCTAATTAAGAAAGGAAATAATTTTCTCTTAAAAAGAAGCAGCACGTCACAAATGACATAACCCATTGGCAGGGCCACGTCAAACGAATAAGTCGTGAATTAGGGAATAGGAAAAAATGGGACAAGATACACATGCAGCATTTACCGAGAAAACACAATGTTTTTTTGCAGTTTGGAATAAGTTGCGAATTAGGGAATAGGAAAAAATGGGACGGGAAGCACAAAGGTCGCACTTTACCTGTGAAAACACAATGTTTTGTGCACTTAGGAAGAAGTTGCGAATTGGGAATAGAAAAAATGGGACGGGAGACAGACAGGAGGCATTTACTTGTGAGAAGGCAATGTCTTGCGCAGTTTGGAATGAGATCACCAGCATGCACATTGATGTTTCCACAACACAGTTTGGAGACCAAAAGATGTGAAAACATCAGAGAGCGAGACGGTACCAACTGGGGTGTGCGGCATGCCGCACACCCCAGTTGGTACCGTATGTGCCCTGTATGGGTCAAAGTCATTGGGTACCCCAATAATTAGGTGGAATATACATGAATATACCATATACCCATACAATACACCATACTGGACAGGATGGTGCCCCCAAGTTATGTTTGTTGGTTTATAAATCCCATTAGCTAGTTCGGTATATTTACCATAAACTATCGTTTTTTCGCCACTTATGTTCGGCAACTGAACGCGAGCTCGACTGGGGCCCCATCCGATCATCCTGTGTGGGAAGATCATAGGGATATAACATGGGGATATGGGATACATATATTGATATGATAGTGGTTTGCCTTCTAAAGATCTCATATCCCCATATCATATCCCCATGTTATGTATCATGATAGGATTTAGAACATGGGGTATACCTTCTAAATGGCCATCTAAGAGAGAAAATGATGATTCAGCCATGGAAACTATGAGGGGCCATATTTTCAGAACCCATATGCGATCCATTACAAAAGGGTATCAACATGATAAGTAGTGATTTGACCAGAAGGGTTTACAAACTAGTATATAAACAATAAAGGGGTAATCATGATGACAATCACAGTAGATTATTCATTGTGATAGTGGACAATAGATGGTTGTTTTGATTATTCATACTGATTTTACAGCTAAAATCCTGGACCATCATGGTAAGATTATCCCTAAGTTCAACAAAAGGATCTGACCTCTGAAAGTGCGTATGGCAAAAGAAAAACCGGGTACCAAGTGCAACACCATCCCGTTTTACGGCCTATCAAGGATGGACGCATCACTTATTCGCAATGATGGGTGTTTGTGAACAAGTATATATGTGGCTTTAACAATTTTGTTTTTGGCCGTGTGCCCTGCTGTTAGCTCCAGATTATTGATGGTTTCAGTTTCCCAAAACCCGACCCCATCCAGCATGTCAACATAGGTCATTGTACCTGCCGCTAATCAAACATGGCTAGCCGGAAAATCCCTTATAAATTGACATTTAAAAGGGAAACCATTTATAAATTGATTTTCCCTTATAATGTTGGGTACCAGAGGGTACATCCCCAACATGTTAAATCCTTCGTTCATTTTTTTCTAATGTGACATCCTAGGTGCCAGGGTGAAAAGAACCCTCACGCCGTTTATCTACCATTATTGCTGTTGCAAATATGCCACTTTATTGATTTTAATCTGACTATACTCCAACGATTCCCTGACGAGTTTCATATCCCGATCTTTTGGAGATGAATTCAACAGTACCAACCCCCATTTTTTGGACTCTGAGAGGACCCCATTGGGCCGCCACATTCATTATTTTGCTGGTCTTCAGCATTTCTGTTGGGGAAATCATGTCAAGCCACACACACACTATATATATATATATCTATCTAATATAGTATATATTAATATACCACACATATATTGTATATATAGTATGTAGAATATCATGTATAGGCAGATGATACACACACACACATGCAGTCCTGCCGCGCTTAGCATGCGATAGGTCACAGATCTGGAGGTGGACGAACGTTCCGGCTCCTTGGCCCATGGGAAATTTAGCCCCCCAAATCCACGTTTCAACAATGGGGGTCTAGACCAACCATGGATACAATAGGGATACACTGTGATGTATATCCAACAACAGTGATCTTTGGGTGTGTCTAAAAATAGAGTTTATCCCCCATGGCAATTTTAGTCTGGAAATGATGATGAACCAGTGGATTCTGGAGCGGATTCTGGGGTATCCTATTTTCAGACAGAGCCACATGGATTCTATAGAGTTCATGGTTTTTAAAAGGTTGATCACTGGTTTTTCAATGTTAATTCTGGATATCGGTTGAGAGTTAGCAGGGCTACTGGATTGGGTACCACCACTAGAAACGGAGATTTCACCATGAAAAGATGGGCATCTGGACCAGAAATGATGGTGAAAGTCGCGGGGAACCTTGATTTGAGGGTGAAGAACTTACAAGTTTCCGGGTTTCCACTTTGATTTGTTGGGAATTCTTCTCGCCCAAATGGACATCCAAACATCAAAAGTTGGATTTGACTCACACAACAGTCATTTATACCATTTATACCCTTTATACCTGGCAATTATAGAGAGATTGACCCACAAACATTGGGATAGCACGAAGTGAAATGGGTTTGCCCCATTAAAGGGTGAGCGGTTTCACATCCTTTCGTCCATCTCGACTTGGAATGATACATGTGCTTTTGGTGAAAGAATTGGGGACTGGGTAGCACTGTCCTTCCTCCAAAATGGATTTTCAAAGATGATCCGCCAATTAGTTCTTATTGGTTTTCGGGTTCTTGTTGGGTGTGTTGAATCAGGTTTCACCGGTTTCACCCATAGCCGTGTTTGAATCTTGTGGCTCAAAGCAGCGCAACTGGCTTCCCATCCGGTCGAATCATCAGTGGTCATGGGAAGTGTTCCATTCTGCGACTGTGCACAGGCCTGCAGCGAGCAAGCGCGGGCAAAGAAGAAGCACCTAGAGACTGAGCGGCTACAGGCGGCTCGAACTCTCTTTGAGCTCACAGATTTGAATCTGGATGGATCAAAAGCCCTTCCCCCTAATATGAGATTTTCCCACATGGGACCCCAAATGGAACGGATCCAATATGATCCATTGCTGAACACCAGTGTTTCAAGGGGGATGTTTAATATTAGGGAGAAGGGATCAGCTATCAGATTTTCCGATGTTTGGAATGAATGGATGGGCGGGTAAACATGACATTTTCGATAGATTTCTCACTGAAAAATGTGCCCTTTTGCATGGTCAAACACCAAGGAACGGAGATGGGCTCATCTCAGTTGAAGAGTTTGCGCTGATGGGCCTTCTGCAGACAAAGGTTCACAAGGAAACTGCTTGGTGGTTTCAAATCTTGTTATTTTTTATCCAAAAATTGGAATGATATAATCATGTTATCCAGTTCATCCAATTTTCATCCAAATGCATATATAATAAGTCATAAGTCATTCCCAATGACAATCAAGTCCCAGTCTTGTTGCGGTTACACCGTGTCACCCAACCACCAGGAGAGGGCAATGACCGTCGAAGAGGAGGAGCAGATTAAGAACATCTTTGTTCAGCGATTCGGGCGTGACATCAACGCCGACCTGCGGCCGATTGCCTATGCCGAGTACAAGGACTACATTTTGTGGTTCGTGAATAGCATGGACCCTGGAGACATGCAGGCGTGAGCACAGTTAGAAAATAATAATCTGATGTTTCTGCACTAAGATGGGTTGTATCAAGTTCTTATTACTGCTGCCAGCTATGAAGTCTCAACAGATGCCAAGCAATGCTACCAACCTGAGTCGTTGCAAACCGCAGTGTTTGAAAGATGCATCAAGTATATTCTTGCAGACTTTGTGAAAGCTGTGGAAAGACTAAGTGACTAAGTGAGTGCTTTCTTTTGGAAACCTGTTCCCCTCATGTGTTCTCCATATCTGAGGCCCAGTCACTGATCTGGGACGGCATGGTGGTGGAAGCCACAACGGCCCGCCAGATGGCCACGGAGAACTCCTCGCTCTATGTGGCACCGATGCTGCCAAGTCTCCTCACCAGTTTGGGCCAAAATTGCCCATCCCCGAAGCTCGTTCTGAGCCGGATCTGAAGAGACCATGGCGATGGAAACTGATGGAAACTGATGGAAACTGATGGAAACTGATGGAAACTGATGGAAACTGATGGTGACTGGCTGTGATCATTTTTTTGTGATCATGAGCTTTTCTAGAGAGGACCTTCCCGAAAGGTGAAACCTCGATCTCACCCTGTCGATCGTCATCCGAGCCTTCCGAGGCATTGAAAAAACAGGTCGGTCAGCCCCGCCTTGGTAAAGAACTTGTGGATGTAGCCAGGGCGTCCAAGCCCACCAGGTCACAATGAGTAGATTTGAATAGATCTACCACCCAGAATGGGTCGATGCTGCGAATGTTAGGTGTATTTCAGAGCGATATTTAGATTCGGCTGAGAGTAAAGTTGCCATTTTCGTATCCTCAAATGGAAAGGAATGGGAATAATGCATGGTATTGCCATGAATTACCATGAATATTCATTCGTACCGATTCGTACCCACATTTAAGGCAGGTTCAAATCAGGGATATTTGATCAACAATCTGCATAGAACCTGGGATATGACTATTATTGATCATCATTCATGTATAGAAGATTAATGAAGATTATAGGCCTATTTCACTTTGTTTGCTCTGGTAATCTAACCTGCTGGTGTAGATGGAATAAGATCATTGGGATTTCCATAATAAAATGCTAGATTGCTGAAGGGTGTATCCCCCACTTCTTAATGGTTCAACATGCTTCAACCATCGTGTTTGGTATATTAAGATATATTTTGACCCAACTTTTGGGGTAGATCAATTCCCCATCTATTCATGGGTAAAAGTTTGCGATTTCAATCATCATTTTGACGGAATAATTTTGACGGAATCGCCATCGATGCCCCAGGTTCCGAGATGCTGATCTCCACCTGTAGGTGCTGAAATCCCGGATGGAGACGTAACTTTCGCGACCAGTTTTGATGGAGTTTTTTCCAAGCTACCATGAAGATCCATGAAGGTTTTATCACTAAAAGACGTGGAGTTCCTAATGGTTCGGGATTTTCGATGGGGATCAATGGGTCTAATGGATTCCATTCCAGGCTCCAATGGGTCACAATGGGTCAAAATCATCGAGTTGGCACTGGAATTTCAACAAGACTTAGAAATGAAGAATGACTTTGACAGGCTTAAATTTGGACTTTGAAGTGGTACTTGGATAGGGATCTGGTACGTTCAATCCCATTGATTGGATTTCAAGGTGGGGCTAAATTGGGGTTGAACATTGGGGTTGAACTTCAACATGTGGATGGACTAGACAGGACTCAACCGTCAACAATTGAATATACCTCTCAAAAAACGAAGATCACACAAAAATGAAAATCACCATATGCACGCAACAATCTTGGATGTTTGCAGGATTTTTGGGTGAATTTGACCCAACAAAGTAAGAAATCAAAGTAGGTGGGACACCAAAAGACTGGCTGTAAGCCACTCTATGCACCCAACAATTGATGGTCTCTCAAGTCCCTGCTGAAATGGAATTGCTGGTACCCGGAACCAACATGGAAGAGCCCAATTTTAATGGGGACCCCGTGACATGATATTTCGTTCACCCGGATGATACCCTGGCTGTTTAACATCACCGACTCATATTTCAAGCCGCGAAACTGTTGTGCTTTCCCCAAATGAATCAACAGGTTCTTTACTGGTAAGAGAAACTCTCAATCCTGTGCCCTTAAAGCGCAGTAATATGATTCAAAATTCAATGTGTTTCTTTTTAGTCTTTAGTATTGAAACATGATTCTAGTAAGCACCCGAGTGATCGTGGATCGTCGTATCAAGCTGTTCGACTTTCTTCAATGCATTTTTTATAAACGTATCAAGCAAGCGCACTTTGAACAAACAATCTGCAACATCACTGGATGAAACTGGACAATCCCTCTGAGTCGCAACAAAAACCGGGTTAAACCACTTGGTGACTCCCGGTTGACAATCGGCCTGCGATTGGATTTTCAACATCAATATGATTGATGAGGGAAGCTGGTTACATAATTTTACATAGATACTCATAGAGTATCATCAATTTTGTGTAGATCTAGATCCCAGATGAGATATCTATGTAATTAATTAATTTTGAGTATCCCAGATTGTTGCAATAAATATTGAACCATTGATCACTTAGATCATTTCACCATAGTATCTTTGGTTCATCATGGATTTTTAAGTACTGTAGATCCAAAAATCCCAGAGAAGTTTTCTATTATGTAAAAAAAAACAACAAGTAAAAACAAGTATAACGCCATAATAATCATATCCCAGATTCTTACAATATGTTACATATGGGTATGGATGAACATCCATTTTTACTGGGTTATTCACATCCATTTTAACCCAGCTATTTTGATGTGAACTACAGGGCTACATGGTTTTGACCCATTCACATATCATAGATTCTAAGATCATTTAAAAGTGAAAAACCCGGGTTGGAGCCTGCAGGAGCGGAGATGTCGAGGCAGCCGAGTGCGGTCCTCGCCGAGATAATCACTGAATTTGGCGACATGGGGCCAAGGACTTTGCGGATTTTTGGGTTTTCCAGCAAATACTGGGATATCCATGAATATTAATATCATATATATATATTATACTAGATATTTTGTTATATATATATACATACACCATATATTTTATTATAAATATACATTGTATTATGTATTACATCTATTATATATATATATATGTATAAAATCCAAATAATGATCAGATACTCATAAGAGAAACCTGTATAACTAATACCGTAATACCAAGAATATGAAATGGGGAACAACTATTTTACTGGTCGATTTTCAGTAGGAGATGCATTTCTCAACCTTGGGGCTTCGTGTTGGATTTTAGCAGTGTAGCGGTGGTTATTCTTGTCACTTTGATGCACTAAACAATGGCCAACCGGTAGTCAACTTTAATTAAGTGTGATGACGCTGGGAGCCATGTCTTCATATCTCTATATACACTGTCTCTACACATACAATCATATACATATGTCTTATGTATATATATATATATATACATATTATATACATATATACACAATATCATTGTATATATATATACACACATATATATACATACGTATATATATATATATACACATATATATATACATATATATATGCATACCACATTGGTACAACGATGTTATCTTTTTTGTTCAAGCTGCGTCCTGCTTAGATGTTCTCCAGCCCTTTCAATTCCATCTTCGTTGATGGAGACCAATCAAAACACATGTTGTCTTGAACTTCCAATAGCTCACAGCGATTGGAGTACCAACGTTGTGGTACTTAACTCATTATAGGTCCCCAACACACCCACCAATAAAAGAGCCCAACCGTCGGGTGAATTGTTGCGCCATGGCGGCTGTAAAAATTGAACACGCAGATTTGCCCCAGCATTCACTGTGCATCCTGCAGCAGTTTCGTGAATTCTGGACAAGAGACTATCTTTGTGACGTCGTCCTGAAGAGCAATGACGGTGCAGAACATCGTGCCCACGCTGCGGTGCTATCTGCCACCTCCAAGTTCTTCAAGAGTTTGCTGGGCGGATCCTTTCTGGAAGCAGATCGGGTGCAACGAGGACAGCCAGTGGAGATTGCTGCTTCTAAAACAGCGGTGTCGGCCTTGCTTGACTACGTCTACGGTGGGCAACCTGAGGTGAATCTGGAAGCTGGTGTTGAACTCCTACGACTGGCGGAGGCCTACGACTTGCCAAAGCTAGCAAGTGCAATTGAGGCAGGCTTCCATGCTTCCTTGGACAGCAATTCTGCCCTGCAGATCTTGCAAGAAGCACATGGCCTCCATGCTCTCAAGAGGGCATGTGAAGAGAAGGTCGCACAGGATTTTGAAGCTTGCAGCCAGCATCCAGACTTTGGAAAGCTCGATTCTGGTCAGCTGGCCCGAATTTTGAAAAGGGAGGATTTGGCCGTGTCTCGGGAGGAAGAGGTGTTGAAGGGCTTATTTAGTTGGCTCAGAGTCTCCAAGGACAGGAATGCTTCGCTGGCTATGCTGCTACAACTTGTGGATTTCCATTCCATTGCTGTCGAGAATCTGCTTCGACTTGGCCGCTTGAGTCTATCAGGTCCGACTGGTGACTACCTGCACCGAGAAGTAAATGAAGCGTTGTGCCAAAGACGAATTCAAAGCTCACAAGACTTTCAGCCAAAGAGACATTGTTTGAAAACTTGGTCACAAGATTGGGGTGCCTACCCTGGTGCTCTAGGTCACAAAGTATTGGATGTTAAGTGGAAACATTTGCGTTGGCACGAAGGTAGCATTTACGCCATGGACTCGAAAGGTGGCATCCAATGTTGGAAGCCTGGAGACCCGGCAACCCACGTCCGACAGCTTGTGGGCGAAGGTGCCACGGTGATTGGAATCAAGGCGCTGGGGCGTAATAGTCGCTTTGCAATCGGGCCCACGGGTGAGATCTTTGTAGCAGACAATGAAAATAAGATACTTGTTACTTTCCAAAATGGATCTGGACGGTTGGTTGACGATTTGGATCCTAACGCAAGAATATATTGCTCGCCCAACGGAGTGCTGTACGTAGTGACTGACAAAGCTCTGCAGAAGTTGGAGGGCTCGAGGCTCCAGACAGTCGTGACCTTTGAGAGTCTTCCGGAAGACCTGCAGTTCTCGGCCTTTGCCATGTTTGTGACCAAGGAAGAGGTTATCTATGTCCTTGATATCAGATACCATCGCATTCTACGTTTCAATCCAACTGAGTCTTTTAAACCTGTTGTCGTGGGACAAGTCCCAATCGAGCACCAACCAGACCTTTGGGACATCTTTGTGACTGAAGGCGGAACACTGTATATTGCTGATGCTGGACAGGACAAGGTGTTAGTCATCCGGCCCGGCGAAGCAGATTGCACGGAAGTCTTCGAGAGCGGCGGATTGAGCCCTGTTGCAGTTCTGATTCACGACAGATCGTTGTACGTGAGCATGTGCGACGACTACGGCACAGAAGGAGGTCTCATGGAATGTGTGTTTCCCCCAGAGCTTCACCTTTAAAAACAGACCATGTCATGTAGGTGGCTGCAGAACTGCTGTTGAAGCACGGGGAAATGACCCAAAACTGGGGATCATTTGGGTGTTTCCTAACATGGGGGGCACCATTAGCATCCAAATTAATGGTTATTTTTGGAGAAAGCAACGGTTTGGGGTACTGCTATTTTGGGGAATTAGCAAGTTTGGGCCATTCTCATATTGGCTATAAAAATGGTAGGATGAAAAAGAGTGGGCACAACCAACAAAGAAGGACTTTGTTTACAAACAACAACACAGGGGCTGTGTCGAATTTTATTGATAAAGTTAGGAATACATGGGCGACTGACAACTTTGTTGGTCGTTCTACAGTACTTGTATAGTGGTGGAAATCCATTTGTTACTATGGAAACTTTCCTGTTGGCCAGTATAAGTGATATTGTCTATGGCTATCAATGGCCCATATATGGCTCATAGAATCAGGAGTTCAATCCGAGCTAGGTGGTAATTCAGTGGTTTACTTCACTTAGTATCCTCATTGTGGAGGGAACAGTTTTTTTTTTTTTAACTTATCTTGCATGTAACTATGTGTTAACTTCGCTGGCGCCCTGTGGCGGCAAATCCTTGGTGTCAATTGGAAAATCATCTGCCAGAACGTTTCCACTTAGTCATATTAGATATATTAGATTGCTACTGTAGATAGCGAACCCCAGACTGCCAGTCACAATCTCACACTTGTGGATTGGTTGGGTGAGAGACCCCGGCGGCCTCACACCAGTTGCGTATTGGCACCTGAGAGATTTCAAGCCTGAAGACTTGTACAGTTCGGGTTCCCCCCAGTTTCTAGCCATCATCCCAACCTCAAATGATTGATACCCAGCGTATCTCTCAACATATCCCACTTCTTGGGCTTTTGGATAAAATCACCTAGTGCATCACCATTTTTGACACCCTCACTTCATCCCATCCCGGAGATATCCCGGTGCTGTGAGATTTGAGGTTTTGGCTCAACAAATGCCGCAAGATGAATCTGCAAGTCTCAGCCGAGGTGTGCAGTGGTGTGCGATGTCTGAAGCTTTTTTTTCGTGTTTTTTAAACGATCAGTCACCAACTAAGTGACCAACTAAGTGGTTGTGTTGGTTGTTTTGTTGGTAATCCAACTATGGTCTTTAGGATAACCCCATGTGGTTTGTAGTGTTTCGTTAAATAGCGTTAAATTATGAAAGTGGCTTAACGGGATGTTTGTTGGAAGGCATGTGGATAATCACAAACAGCAATATTGTTTCCCTACTCGTACCATTTGGGGAAGAACTGTAGGGTGCCTGGGAGAGCTCAAGTTTTGATCCCAATCTTGTGAACGCATTCTTTTTGAATAACCGTTCAGCATTCACCAATTTTAACAAATCATATGTTCCCCATATTTCCCTATATTTCAATCTATTTCCATATATTTCCTGTTGTTGCAATTCTTTCTGCAGCAATGATGCAGAAGTTGGTGTAGAAATAAAAGGAAACTGAGACGCTGCTAGTTAGTTCATGGTTTCAGCCCTGGTAGTTGTTCACCATCCCTGGTTGATTTTATGTGTTTATCACATTTCATGAAAAAGTCTGTCCAACGTTGGGCATGGTGAACGGCGCTTACTCACTCGCGCTCGCTCCAGGCCTATCAAGCCTTGATTGACCTTGCTGGGAGGCGAACGTAACTGGGATCCCAACCTGGGATGATTGGGTCCCCATGGAACCCCAGGTTTTTTTGGGATGGAAACTGCATCCGGAGATTGAGTAAATGTGGACATATGTGGACCAATTATATAATTTGCAATCGATTGGTCCATATTTCGCCAACCTTTATTTTTTGTTGGAATCGATTCCTCTCCCATCAAATTTGCAGGACCCTGGCCATGGCAGCCAAGGAACTGTAGATCTGGGGTGATATCATAAGCCCGGCAAAGCCTCAATTACAAGCTGCAAGAGTTTTTGATAACACACATAGAATGACAACAAAACCCTGGTAAAGAACACATTTCATCATCCGTTGTTTGCATGATTCATTTGACTCGCAATCGAAACTCAACTGCCAGAAAGCTCCAAGCAGACGTCACATTGGTACGGTAATTGAATGGTGCATGGTTTTGAATATATCAGCGTTCTACTTAAAATTGGATATAGGGATTTCCACATCATAAACATTGGTCAGTCCTTTAGGTCGCTGCATCTTTTGGTCGCTACATCCATCGCCCGGTGATCCCCGGTGATCCCCGGTGATCCCCCCGGGAACGAAGCGACAGGTCCTCGGACTTCAACACCTGCGAACGCTTGGCGAAGGAAGCCTTGAATGCCGCGGTGACGCTTAGCAGGCGGCTTGGTGCGGCGCAAGGTGTAGCCGGTTTTCTTATCCATGTAGATTATCATATAGATGAATAGACATATTGAGATATTTTGATATACATCATATAACTCATATAACATATAATAATAGGTGATGAATGGATGGATGAATGGATGGATGGATGGGTGGATAGATATCTGAAAACGGGTATTTGTTGTTTTCGAAGATGAGGAACATATGAATTATTGAAGATTTTTTGAGATGGCCAAATGATAATCAAGGCCCACAGATCTACATCCGAAAAATTCCACATGGGAAATTCAATCGACACGATGGATTTTGGCATCCAAAGCCATATTTTCTCCCACTAAACCAAGTCTCTCATGTTTGCCATAGTTTCTTTATGTTTCTTTAAATGATTCATTTTTTTTGTGTTAGAATCACCCTTTTGTGCTGCCGATATACCACTTCTTGGTGGTTATCTCCTGCTACTTTTCTCCAAACTGAAACCATGTTTGATGTATGGCCAATGGGTTGGGTAAATGTCGTGAAACGTCCACTTTTGACTTTTTTTGGGGGGTTCGGGTAGATGTTTCGATATTTGTCCACATGAATTACCATTCCTGCTGGTTGTCTCCTCTTTCCTGCTTCCCAAAACTGGTTGCATGAAACTCACAGGGTTTGCCCCTATCTGTGGGGATTGGACATTGGTTTCCAGTAATTTTCCGTGGAAACCTATCCTTTTCCTGGCGGTTTCCAAGTGCGAGATGGGAGGTCTTCCTACTCTGCCCTGGTGATTGCTGCCAGGGCACCAAGTCTGGCACTGCTGTGACTGGGGGATGTTACCAAGGAAATCCTGGGTGAACGGTTGATGACTTGACAAATGGTTTGTGCAAATCAACCTTGAATGGACACATACATCATTTCCGGCTCACAGCCATTTTGTTTTTCTCAGGGACAATTTAAGTTTAGCAGTGAAAACAATCAACAAAGAAGTAGAGCGCAATATTTGTGTCTCTGTGTGTCCCTTTCTATTATTTTCTATTTCCCATGTCCAGCATCACTCTGTTCTAGCACCATTTTACATAGATGCTTGCTGGTCATGTACCCAACTCCTCTTGTTTCATTGTGTCCCCAGACCAGCAAGGCCTGCCGTGACAAGAACTTCGCGGCAGCTCAGCGATATTGGAAGCAGGCGCTGTGCATCCCAGTAACTGCTGGATAACCAGGCGCAGCTATCGATAGGTTAGAACTAGTTATGGCCTCAGTTATGAACCACATGACAACTGGAATGCACATCCAAGTAGAACCCAAAGAAGGCCGCTTCTTGGAGTAACCTGATCTGGAAAAGTAATTTTGTATAATTTTTTGTGGTTTTGTGTTCGATTTAAGCAAGACATGTCCAAATTGACAAATTGATAGAAAGCGACACCAACGGACATTGATAAATACCCAGTCTGAGTTTCTTTCCCTAGCTTTGCCACCAGAGTGTCCAGCCCCACCAGGCCTTTCAAGAACAGAAAATACCAAACGCTGCAGCGCTGCACCAGGCAGGGTGGTTGAAAAAAGGGCTGACCTTGGTGGTTTCGAAATGTTTCAAATACATTCGAGTACTGAAAAGAGGATAAGTATGGGGTTGTATTTTGTACATTATATATATATACATAATTATATGTAATAATATCCAGAAATCTGATTGATGGCTTTGAATATTTTCGTTCGACCAGATTTTTGCATGATGATCCGCAATGGTGAACATAATTTTGGGATGGGGTGAAAGACCAATCAAAACAGTTGACAAAACCACTTTTCATAGAGGATTAAGCTGATGTGCATATAAAGTTGCCAGAGGGATATATATATATAGAGTTAGTATTTTGGGCAATTTTGTACACTTCACGCATGCTATACGCATGCTACATATATTGTTTGGTGGTTTCCTCGATGATGTCCATCCATCTTCAGCACGACACGATCTGGAAACCGTGTCTCAGTTGTGGAAGCCGTATGGGGATGTCAGTTGCTATATTGAAACCAGATCCCTATGTTTCCCTATGATTCTTGGCCCAGCAGTCTTTTAGAATCCCTTCATGATCTTCATGTTTTCAGTGTGACAACCTCCCCCCCGTGGTCAGCTTAAACCTGCTGATTTGGTGTGCCTATGGTAATTTCCTAACCACTTATGGGCCTATGGGATCATGTTTGATCCGTTCCAGTGTTTAATTTCTGGAGTGCAGAATTTTTGACAAAAAAAACCCACATCAAGGGGGTTGTAACTCCTCAACAGTGGTGGGCATCCATGAGTTTGGGCAATATCCGATCTGTACTAAGCAACAGCCCATTCTTGTAGGTAGCGATAGAAGATGATACAAGTATTCAACTTAGACAACTCAACAAAACCATTTGAAGATAAAGTAAGACTATCTATACAATACTTGAAAGCCACAAGCCAACACAATTTCTATATACCAGTCTTAACCAATCTCAAGCCTTCACGGTATCCCCAGGTCGTGATGTTGGCCATGGACCAGGGTCCGCCCCTTAGGCTCCGAGATTTTTTGACACCATGTTGAATTTTAAGGCAGGGATACCACTTTAGTTCATAGACTTTTGTAGCAGAGTATGAGCCCAACATGCTCATGATCTGGGTGGATGAACCAAGAAAATCCAACAGGTCTAACAGATCTGTTGTGTATCACAATTTACATCATTTTACATCCATCATCCAACATATTAGATGTCTTGGTAACCTAAGAATGACCATGTCGATCCATGCCCACATAGCTGGCCAAATCATCGAGATGAGGCAACGTTCACTTGCCAACAGTTGGTGATCGGAAGAAATACGACTTGGACTTGGAGAATGATTCTGTGAGTGAACTTATCAGCTATAGTGTGGAGATTGTGTGGAGTGTGGACCTTCATCCGAAGACCACTATCTCGTCAGCTGGACTAAGTCCAGTGGTACATTTCAGCCTGGACTTCTCTCGGGGATTCTCTCGTTGTTTTTCTGCACTTCACACATTACTCCACCAGAGCACTCCAATGGTAGGGGGTACACACCTATAGTTGACCGATTTCACGTGGTACCTGGTCATGAAGTCATGCCAAAAAATCAAACCCTTCCATGACGCATCGGATTGATTCCATTATCCCATGATATCCCATGTTTTACAACCTCTGTTTTGTTCAGTCAACAAAAAAAATCCACTTCTTCCTATAGTTTTTCCATGTTTCCCAAGTATTTCCCACAGTTTCTTGAGAACATGCCCACTTTTTGGACCTTCAACGGGCCACCTCGCCACCGGTCGCCACCTGTGTAAAAAAGCCACCTGAGGCGACGAAAAGTTGGCGGAGGAGTGTTTTGCGGAGGTGCAACTGGGGTTATTTTGAGCGGATGCCCCCCAAAAATTGATACCCTCTGGTAAACTAACAGTTTGCTATGGAAAATCACCATTTTTAATGGGAAAACTCACTATAATGTTTGTCATTTTACCCTCTGGTAATTTAACATAGCTATGGAAAATGACCATTTATAGTGGATTTTCCAATGAAAAATGGTGATTTTCCATAGTTATGTTAGTTTACCAGAGGGTACAGGTTTGGTAGGAGAACACCGAACTGATGATTGAAAAGAAAAGTAGTTTTTCACTGACACAATCACCGGTGAAGCAACAGTTAAATAAGCAACAGTTTTGAACATAAGTTGAGAAAGAGCGAGGCATCGTCATGAGGGGTCAAATCAACAAACAGCAGTGAGTATCGATGATCATCCTGGCAGCTATTGGTCGAAGGTTCTCCGGGATGAGGATGATGAGTTGGCCCATTTGTAGATGATTTCCTGTAGCTATTGGGAATGGTGGCTTTGCAGTTGCCATTTTTGTTATCTGGAGGATATGCCAGTTTCTTGAAACTTTAAACATATATCATAAGTCATATATCTATTGACAGTTGTGACTCAACCACCAACCATGTGTTTGCTGATCAAACCCAAAAAAAGCCCAGGCAGCAGAGTACATTTGGGTGCCCTTTTTTTTGATCCACACCCATGTGATCCCATACACATGGAACATATTCAATTTTGTATTGTATTTCTGATGATATCCCATCAAAAGTGGAGGTTTCAAGAAAACAAACAGATCCTTTTCTTTCATAGATCTCACATTATCTTCCCATACCCATCCATCTTTCGTATATCCCTATATATATATAGATCCATATTCTATGTTATACAATATATATATATATAATATTATAATATATATAATATATATAATATATATATAATATATATGTATAATATATAATATATATATACATATCCATGTAATATATCTCCATTCACATCCCCATGAATATCCCATGCTTATTCCATTCACTTTTTTTTCCCAGGCAACGACCAAAGGAGCCAAGGTGGAGCCCAATACCTACAGGATACTCGTGGGATTGGGAATGGATGATGAGGATTGACCAACAGACAGTTTGGGATTTTCCAGAATTTATAGGATATTAATGGGATATTAATGGGATTTTCCAGATGATTATGAGGATATCAATGGGATTTAGCCTCTGGTAATTTAACATGTTTGCTATGGATCACCATAGCCAATTTATAGATGATTTATCTATGGTGATCTTCCATGGCTATGTTAAATGATCAGGATCTAATCATCACAACGGTGCCGGGGTATCCATTCAGGGATCATCAGCACATGGAAAAACAGTGGGTATCTACAGTCCTGCATGATTTTGTAGGCATGACATAGAATTAATATATGTGTATATATATATAATAAATTCAATGAATATAGACATTCCTTCATATATATATATATATATTTATAATTAATTCAATGAATATATATATATATAATAGATATGTATGCAGCACATGCTGTACGTATCTTCTGTATATGTGTATATCCTCACTGAACAAACTGGATCTCCATGACTTACAGGAAACGAATTGGTTCCAATGGCCATGTGTGGTGTTTTTGGCTGCAACCACTGAATTGTGACTTCAGACATCATCCCATCGATCCATTGCCATGTTGCACTGGAAGGTAAGCCCAATGACTTCCGTGAAGCTCTGCGAAAATATGAGCAATTTGGGGATCACTCATCCGTTCCCCGAAAAAAATAATTTTTTTGTCCAGAAACCATGGTGGATGTAGGGGATTTGCAGATATTTGAGACCATACTATGGGGGAGTTTAGCATTAGGGGACGGGATTATCCATCAATATCCATCAGTATCAATATTCCCACTATAGTTCACTATATCATCATATGACTCATATAGTGTATTGCTATCCCATGAATTACCCATGATTTCCCAGCAACTCCCAGCTCACAGTGCCAGGGCCTTTACCGTCCAAGCAGCCTCGCGGGGTGAAATGAAGGCGCCACAAGCAGGGCCAGGGCAGGGCCAGGGCAGGGCAGGGCCAGGGCAGGGCCAGGGTCAGGGCGTTGTGACAGCCAAAAAAGCCACGGATGTTTTTGGGAGTCATGATTACCCTCTGGTAAACTAACATAGCTATGGAAAATCACCATTTTTAATGGGTAAATCGGTAAATCCACTATAAATCACCATTTTCAATAGCTATGTTAAATTACCAGAGGGTATTGATGTTAGTGAACAATGTGGACTGTTGATGTTAGGAACTAGGAAGAATCAGTGGGAAACCAATAGTAAACAGTGGGTAATACTAATTGTTCTCTGTTGATGTTAGTAAACAATATTCATAATATTGTTAATTGCCAATTGCTTCACAAGGCCCCAACCACCTACCCCATATAGGTGGGTGAGGGAGCGGCTGACGCGATACCCCCAAAAAAATAATAGTAATGGTAATAGTAAATATTATAATAGTAGTGAACTATATTTTTTGGGAGTATGTGAGTATTATCAATCATGATTATTAAGATAAACATTGCGTATAACTGTATAATTGTTCTAGGTATTATTAATAAGAATTATCCAATCGTGATCATATGTAATCACTATTGATAGTGACATATATTGAACTGGGATATCATTACTATTTTGGTTGGTATTGGGATGATACTTGGGTCCATTGTCATCAGACGAATGATGGAATCCACCACAATTAACAACCCTCCCCAATCATTGTAAATCATCCCAGCTAAAGGTATACCGAATGATTAAGCACAAAGGGTGGGATTTTCCACTTGTCGATGCAACGCAGGTTGGGGAGAACTGGTGAGTAATAGCCATGGTCGCAACCTAGTCGCAAAGGGGATAGTGCAGAAGCCATCTGCCCTGAGACGGGCTGAAAAAAACGTGGGGAAGTGTTCACTGCGAACAGCACACAGGTAAGATTTACTAAGTGCTTGATAAGGGGTACATCAAGTGCGTGAAACCCTGATCTTCTTGGCTTTAAATCACAAAAATCAACCGAAAGATCATGCTCGTGCAGTTTCTGGGTTGCTGAGCTACGAGCCCGCAACCATTTGGTTCATCCAAAAATCAGCCATGGTCACTGCCATGTTTTGTCCCTAGGAGGCGGAGGAGTGGATGACGAAGTGCCGCGCGGCAGGCGAGTTAACCGGAGGGAAGATCAATGACTCACAGGGGATATAGATCAGTACAAAGTGAATTGATAACTAATCCATACAGAAAAAGCAGTGTGAAATAAGAAACCATAAA
>Ga0126342_10004582_pt1 | contig 23708 bp, 24 predicted proteins | sample Cyp1metagenome_FD_92528 | JGI IMG/M metagenome (GOLD analysis project Ga0126342, IMG submission 92528) | Coral microbial communities from Lord Howe Island, Old Settlement Bay, Australia - Cyphastrea 1 metagenome | ecosystem: Host-associated > Invertebrates > Cnidaria > Coral ...
AAAGCGTTTGCGGCCCAAAGTGGCCTTGCACATGGACGGCTAAATTCTTGTTTGCAAAACAGAGGTGCCGCAAGACATGTCGAGACATTGCAAGGCAATTGCAAGATGCGTTAGACACCAAATTTTCCACAATGTCGAGCTTCAACGGTATGGCATTGTTAAGCTGAAAAACATGGACATTGATTTGTGAAGCTACAATTGAATGAATTGATTTGGTCAATTTATGCAGTTAATCTATGTTAATCTCCAAACATGTGGATTAAAATACCAACAGAGAAATTACAAAAGAAACATGGGATGCTACTTTGAACCAACAGGAAAGGGTTGCTGGCAAGATGCACCGCTCAAAGGGTGTTGCGCGGTGGAATATCAAGCTGTCAGTGGGAGATGATCCAAAGAAGCGATGTCGAAGTGGGTCCAAGCAGCTTGAGTTCACCCTCAATGAAGGGCGTCGCAGTCATTGTTGTGTTTAATCTCCATCTTATTGCTTGGATCCATTTATTTTTTCTGGATTAATCTCTCCCTGTTTGGTCGCTTCAACGGCATTTGATTGGTCAGTCATATCCTCATCTTGGCTTAAATCCCGGCAACATCTCTGGGCTGGCCTGTAGCCAGGTGCAGCAGGGTTATTCGGACCTGAAGAAGAAAGTCACGCAGGCGAGTCAATAAGTAGATGACGATTGATGGCATGATCATGGCATCCAAACTGACCACTCTATTTTTCCCAAAAAGGATATTGGTCATGGCAGACTGCAGGTGAGAAACATGTTTTTCGGAAGCAACTGTCATTGGTGGATGATTTTCAGGTGTCTTCATCTCTTGATGTATCACTCTTGAGGCAGAGATGAAGCTGAACGCTGCCATGGAAGACGAGAAGAAGCGAAGGTGCAAGGGCTTGGCATTGGCCGAGCTTACAAGTTTTGGAGGATGTTAATCCCAGAATTGGATAATTGGATGAAAGGACCATTTTACAGGAAACATCAGCTGGTTTTTGCCCAAAAACCTAAGCCGAGCCAATGATCTAGGGGGCCACAATGAGGAATTTCAGGGTTTCAAACTGGTTGCATGCCTAGAGAGGAAACCACGACATATTTAAGGTCCCTTCAACTATTATCTTCATTGGTTTTGTGGCTTTGCTTTGGGGCTCCAAAGCCATGAATTTTTTCACAGTTCTATAGGACATGAACCACTGGAACTAGGGCGAGGATTGAGATTGAAATCGGAGCTGGGACATGTCAACCAACAATGGAACCTTTTGGGTAAAGCAATGCATTTTGCTTGTAATTTTGCCATTTCAGCAGATGATGCAGACCTCACCCTGCAACCTGTGGAGGCTTGAAGCCGCTGACAGAAAAGCAGCTGCAGATTTGGTGGAGGACGGGAGCGGACGCGGCGCACCGCTCCGTAAACGGTGCAGGAATGCTCGCAAGGGAGATTATGTCCAAACAGTGGTGCGAAGGTGCTTGATTGTTTTTGGTCAAGTTGCTAGTTCTTTATCTTCCCACATCTCCGTTCTAAGCCTGATCTGGTTGCTAGTTTCAAGATGTTTCAAGTAAATCTTCTCTTCCATCCATGATCCAAGTTGACCTTTCAATAGTTTTGAGCTGTTTCACTCGCTCAACGACCCATAATTGGATGAAAGGAGCAATTTACATGACCCCACCAGCCCACCAGGTGGTAAAAGACAGGGTCTCCTGTACATAAACTGTTTCCTTCAACAAAGCCAATGATTGGTGGTTTCCTGTGCCCGACATTGGAAAATCATGATTTTGAGTTTTTCCCACAGATCTTCCTTCAACACAAATCATATTTCCAGAAAACCACCAACTTTAGTCGTTGATGTTTCTTTCCTGCACCAGGACGTGGTGAAGATGGCTGGCGTGGAAGAGGAGAAACTCTCCAAGGTCTACCCCCAAGGGGAGCAGTTGCTCCAAAACCTGGGAGGCGCGCCCTCATGGAACAGATTTCGATAGTAAGATATAGGAAGCTAGCATCGGATTCGTTTTAATCAACTTAGAATAAGCACCGTGGCTGTGCAGCAGTACCAAATACCGCCTCAAAATGGTTTTGAAGAACATCTCTTTTGGGATGTTCACAAGGCTTTGAGGGTTTTGATCCGCATCCATACGGTCCATCCTGTAGCGGTGGCCAGGTGATGAAAATCCTCTTGCTGCCATCGAGAGCCTCCAAAAAGATCTGGCCTCGTCCCAGGCCTTGCGGATTGGAATGGGAGCACAAGGTACAATGGGTATCCCACCAAGTTTTGGTTTCAAATGCTGTTCACTTTCTTGTATTTGATGATGATGATGATGATGATGATGACGATGATGATGACGATGACGATGACGATGACGATGACGATGATCACCAATGGGCTCATTTATTTTCCGGTTGCGGCTCAACCACCAGGTTCTTCTTCTAATTCAGCAAGTGTCTAAACTTTAAGTTTTTTTTGGTTAGGTTCTCGCGCGCGCGGGCGCCTCCATTTTATACCCAAAAATTGCGCGCGAACCTAACCAAAAAAACAGTTTTTTTTTTTTTTTTCGCAAGGACACCCGCTGAGTAAGTCGTTAATTTTCTGCAGCCAGGAGTCTCTGAGTTTGACCACTGGGAAGATTCGGGAGAAGATGGAGAGCATCAAAGGTCCGCCAAACGTTGCGTACACGACGAGACGAAACTCTGTGGTGATCTATTCCTGAGAAGATCCATTTTCTATCGCCATCACCATGGCGCATCTCCGAAAACCGGGGATCCAAGACCTCTCTAAGTTTCCTTTCCAAAGAAATCTAATCAACTAACCATGGAGCGATGGATTTTTGGGACTGAGCAAGCGACAGGTCAGACGGGCAAGGGCCCCTTGAGCGAAGCGAGAAATAGTTTGGTGAAACTCAAGGTCAAGGCGACTGCAGATGCTGCATCTTAGTCGATTTTTGGAATAAACCAAATAGGATGGGTTGTCTGATACCTCCAAAGTTGACTGTTTATGAAGATTTTTTCCTATTGAGATTGCAATTTTTTGGGGTATATGAAATTTTCAGACACAGCCATCATATAGGTATTAGCAATATTTAGCAATATGAGTCTACAATTCACTACTAACTTGGGCTTCATCCCATAATCAACTGGACTAGGTCCACTGCCAGGTGGGGGCCATGGAGAACCGCTGCAAGAAGCTGTCGCAGCAGTTGCGCAGTGCCAGGGCAGACATGTCGCTCCAGGCAGTCCCTTGGCGAATGTGAAAAATGGGGGATCGAACCAGCAATGATTGTACGTTTATACAAGTTGGTTTATAAACCCCATTAACTATAGTTATAAGTACCATAAACCATAGTTATTGAAGTTATAAACCAAGTTAGCTATCTAGGGGGCCCCACCTTGTAGGGATTTTATGGAGATTTATCCAGTAAACATACTGCTAGAAGGCTAGAAACGATTTTTTTGGTTGCTGGATGTGTTTTGATTGTGTTGCAGAGCAAAGTCCAGCTGCACCTTTGCACTTTGCATAGCATATATACATATTATGTATAGAGTTCTGTATATAGACATACCCAGATCATGACGATCTGGTATTCCCAATGCATCCCCTGTGACCAGAAAGCTGCGCAATGCGAGCCGAGGAAGAAGCCTTACTGAAGACCTTGAGGATCTTTGCCAGAAAAGAGGCCACCTTTAGGTCTACCCATTGATAATCCCCAAACTACCTGGAGGTTTCTATGTTACCGGAGGGTATGCAAACGCATAAAGACTTGCATTGCACTACATGATTTGCAGCTTTTACAGTATATTTTGAAGCAAAGAAAGCCGGTCCAGGATTCACTTTTTAAGTTGCATGTTAGTTGGTCAGTGGGGGGTGAAAGTGTGCAAATTCATGCTGTGAGACTGGGTTTCATAGCTTCTGGATGGGCAGGGCTTGAAAGCAGATGAGCTTTTCAAGAAGCTGAGCAAAGGGGAATCAGCCATTAAGCCCGAACACCTGATGCTTGGATGAATCCTGCGGATTTCACAAGCGACCAAGCATTGTTACCTCGGTGAAAGGGGAAGGTTGGGTATAGGGCCAGCGGCCAGGCGGCTAGGGCACTTCACGTTCATGGCAATGATCATTAACATCATGGTTCAATGTACTGATTCACACTAAACATCACATCTCGCCAGCAATAGTGGCTCCAAAATCACGACATGCTACTCCAGCCAGATGAGAAGAACGACATTGCCCACTTGTTTGTTTCATAGTTCTTTGCGTTGTTTTACATTCTCCGCATCATCATTATCGGTCTCAATACTACCACAATCATTTGCATCTGCATCAGGTCAGCATCACCATAACTCGACAGATAATGATGGACATGGGAACAATGATGGTATTGACAATAATTTCCACCATCATCACCATCATGATCACGATTACGATCATGATGATGATTCCAATGATGCTGCTTCTGCTGGTGATTATTATGACTATGATCATTATCCTCCTCCATTGTTTGGAGTCTGGCAACATGGTGGAGGTGAACATCATGTTTTTTTGTGCATTGCTTTTGACATCATTTACTATACAGTACTATACGTGCTAACCGTTCAATCGGCTAGGATGTTTGTTTGATGAAGTTCAATCCCCTTCTCTATTATTCTGAGCCAAGCGGGCGCCGATATGATAGAGGTATTATGTGTGTGTCCATTTCAAACAATTGCATTGTTCGAATAGTCTGTCAAACACTTTTTTACATACTATCCCTTTGACAGTGCTTGGGTTCCACCCTCGCTGTGTGAAGGTTCCATGTCCGCAGCATCTATTCTACGAAAATCCATGTCACTCTGAGTTGCTCCATAAGAACTTCCAGTGCAACAAATTCTGAGGAGAGAGCTCGTGGAAAAAATCCCTGACGCCCAACTGAAGGTTGAGAGCTTAGTTCGGAACTGAAACCCATTCTTCTGCCCTTTTCCAAGCCTCTCAGCTGGGCATGTCTTTTTCCCCTTGGCATTGCCTTGTTTCACCTTCTGACCACACGGAATATAATTTGTCACAACATCCCAACACATTGAGCCCCAAAATGTCCGGTTTTGGCTTCCCCACAAATTCTTATTGGTTTTTCTTTATTTGCTCCACATTTTGATGGCCCAAAAAAGATCAAAAAAGCTTGGTTTCTCCGCGGGTACGCAATTACGGCACCCTGGGACGACCGAGGCCCCACAGCTGGACCTGGCCTTGGACCGCTTTTCGGCGGGGCTCTCGAAGTTGGCCGTCTTAGAACTGGCGCAGGACCGACCTCGGCACCGAAGTGGTGAGATTTTTCAAGATCAACCTTTGTGCCAAGTATGTTTTTTTTGGGTTTCTTTATGTCAACTCTCTCTCTCTCTCTCTCTCGCTCTACTCTAATGTATATAATGTATATAATATATATATATATATATATTCGATAATTACATTCTTTTGTTTTAACTGTTTTGGTCCAGGGAACCTTTCATGAATGCTTTGCTGACAACTGATACTTTTGGAGTTCCAGGAATTGTCGTTGATGCTAGGTCCTGGCAGTTTTTGGCCTCAGGAGTTTCAGAAGTGCGTCAAAGAGAGCCTTGGTCGCAAGGGATATTCTCCACTGAGATGTCTCCAAGAAATTTGGATTGCCCCTGATATTCTGCCCTATCCGAGCAGGTTGTACAACAATATCATCTCCTCGTAATTTAAAGTTCAGCATCGCAAAAAGGTATGTTTACACATGTTGATTAATGTTGATCTACAGTCTATAGTTTTGAATTTCAATTATGCATGGCACCCCACATATTTTTGTCCTTCAACTGGAGATTCACCCATTCTGTACCTAGCTATGCTTAGCTATGCCTTGCTGCACCAGCTATCACGATTGGACGCTGCTCAGGGTCGCACTGACGACGTCCTTAGAAGTGAAAGATGGAAAGACGGTGAGAAAACTGCTCAAGGGCGAGGCAAAGGGCTGGGATTTTCTTTTTTTTTTTTTTTGACCTTTTTTTGGGGATTTGGACATTTTTGGTCAACCGATTCTAAGATTTCAGTAAGGCTTGGCTTGCGGTCTAAGATTGTTTGAGTGATTTGGTTCAGATGAAGTGCTGTCAGCTTTCTCAATTTGTGGATTGCTGAAGGGGGAGCCATGTTTGCGACCAAAATATCATTGTCATTCTCACATAGGGAGATAGACGGATAGACAGTTGATGATATATAGATCGGTAGGTTCTCGTAGGCCGATAAAAAGGTATACAATGATATTTCTCATGTTATTTATATGTATATATATATATATGTATATATATATACACGTTACAAGACACTATATTATATATCATGTATGGATACATGGATACAAAATAGCCATAGCATTGGGTGCTGCTGTGCCGACAAATTCCCAGGTGCTGGAGGTGCTGGAGGTAGGTCGGGTGGACACTGCCACCGGGTTGTCCAGACTCCAGTGTCGTGCCATCATCGATCAGAAGGACGACACAGCGGCGGCGATCCATGGGGGCGTAGAGTGGGGCAAAAAGTGGGATACCACCAGATCATGTTGTAGTTATGATTGTAGTGTTTTATTCCATAGAGTTTATAGCATCAGTTTTCGTGTGTATGTATAACGTATATATATATATATACGTACGTATATATATATATATACACATGCATACTGGTACGTACCGTATTGAGTTTCCACCATATCTTGCATTACTTTATCTCATTCTTTACATAATTGTAGATTCACTTGTCCTGCATGTTTCAATTGATGCTTTGACATGCGAAGACGTGGAACCCATGTTCAGCAAACCTCTTGATTTTTCCCTTCTGCATCCAGCCATTCCCATCACCGGCGACACAACAAGGAGGGCTGGGTGACCTCGCAGGGCAATGCTGGAAGCAGCTTCCTGTCAAATTGTAGAAAACCCTACTTCTGCTTTGATGAGGAGTGTCTTGGCCCACGAGATTCGTGGGGGTTTTATCCCAAAATGCGGGAGGGAAACGCAACAATAAAGGCCAATAAAGGCCATTGGACAATTTTGGACAATGGCAAAAACGAGGTTCAAAACCATAGGATGAAACGGGGCAGATGCGCAATGAGGCATCCTGCCGAGTCAGGCAACCAGAAAATCTGAGGGCGGAACATGTGGAGTGACCCATTTTGTCCTTCCTTCGCACAGAAAGAGCAACAATTACGTTGTACCATGATGATGATGATGATGATGATGATGACGATGACGATGACGATGACTATGATGACGACGATGATGCTGATGATGAGATACGTATTACATCATGTTACTATTATGTTTCGCCTTTCAATCAGCATCTTGGAATTCTCTTCCGGTCTTCAGTTGCTATTTGGGTAGTGCTTTTGAACTTCGCCCAGGTCCAGCCTGGCAGCGAAGTTCGAATCCGACAGTGAAAAACTGAAGGATCTGCAACCTGGCAATGTCTTGGAATTGCTGGAAGGACCTCGCAAGGCCCGGTGACAGGATCTCTTAGGCCATGAACGCAGGTTTTGAAAACACCAGTTACAAACTAAGAACCAAAAAACGCATCACAAATAAACGATCAAACAACAACAACCACATTTTTTGCAGTTGAACAAGTTGAACCTCAGTTTTTTCGCCAGGGGTTTCCAACATTTCCTCTCCATTTCGCCAGGAGGAGCCACCTGAGGTCCTGCGAATGCGCGGGAAGACCAGCAAGGACTGGGCAGTTACTGGAAAACGGACCATAGAAATAGATGATTTACCATGATTTACCATGATCTACAGTACCTAGTAAGAATGGTGTTCTTCCAGTTCGCAAACTGTTACATGATCAGAGTGTATAGCATTTTTGTTTCTTTTTCGCAGGGGATTTACTGTAAGCATCAAGCTATGGGAATATCATGCAGAAAATATGGTTGTTATATGATTGATAAGGTGATGGTTGCTTGATGATTGTTGTTGGTGGACGGTACTATATATTTGGATGATCAGAATAATAATAAAACCTCCAAACCAAGAAACAAGGCCCCTATGCACCAAATGACTTTCTGTACCATTGGGTGGAATTGAAACCCCTATATCCGCAAAAGGCGGCTTCTTCTTGGGTTTACAACATCAGCTGCATGAATTCTCAGTTTCACAATTTCACCAGCAAGTAGGCTTTAAAGGCAATCAGTTGGATATTGCGGAACCGAACATTGGCAGTCAATCTTAGCCGCTACCAAGGAAGTGCAGCAAGGATCCAGAATCACAAGGGGTTTGGTCGCGGTTCTTGTGCTGTTTCGTTGTGAATCATACCTGGGAGAACGGAGAAATATTGAGACAACCAAGCCTCTTTTGAGCAGCTAGACCTGTCGCGCTTGAGATCCTCCCAGGTCTGTTTTGATCGGTTTTATTGGAGACCGCCACGATAGGGTAGGCGTCTGGCACCCCTCAATCGGGGAAATCTGTTTTATTGAAGAACACAACATTTTTAACACCCTTGGAATTTCCACTAAAAAATGCAACAACCCGGGTTGTCTCAAAAAACGTTTTATTTTTGCAAAAACAGGTGGTTTTTCCACATGGCTAACCCGGACTCCCCATTTTTTGCAAAGGCTTCCTGGGTCATGATTTTTGAGAGAGAACATTTTGAGGGGCAATAGACAAGCTCTTTGAATTTTTGCAATTTCTTAAACTGCTGCTGTGCGCCGGCCATCGTTTGTATCGCAGATGAGCCAAACAAGTTACAGCATTGACAACACATTTCAACTGATTTTTCAACAAGGACATTCTTCACAGACGCCGGACTATTGCACATTTATGAGCGTTTGAAAACAGAGCGTTTGAAAATCATATGGTGTTATCACTCTTGGAATTTTCCCTAAAAAATAAGTCAACCCGGGTTGTCAGTTCCCCCCTTGATTCTTTAGAGATTTAATTTGGAACCCTAAGTTGAGTTTGTCAATGTTTAAAGTGCTGACACTAGACATGATAAAAGCAGCAAATTGCATATATTGATTTATACAATAAATATGTTTATCGTTTTGCTGGGTATAGCTCTAAAGAATCAAGACACCAGCTCGAACCTAGTCCAGGTCTCATATCCAGACGTCCCAGGAAATCCCCAAGATCCCCAGGCATAACACCAGTTGTCTTTAGAAGATCCATCAAAACCCATCGTGTCCGGAGGCAGGACTTCAATCTTTAATGGCGTTAATGGCACCCTCCCCCAAAATACCCCAAACTATGAAAAACTGCCAGGTTTTGCAAGGTCGGCAGGCCTGAGTTTCTAAAGAATCAAAACTCCAGCTTTAAAAAAACATTGTGTTGGCAGGACCTGATTCTTTAAGGACACCCTTCCCTGTGTCGGGAGGCAGGACCTGATTCTTTAGTGGCACCCTCCCCAAAATATCCCAAGTTGCGAAAAACTGCCCGGTTTTGCAAAGTCGACAGGCCTGAGCCTCTAAAGAATCAAAACGCCAGCTCGAACCCAGTCCAGGTCTCATATCCAGACGTCCCCAGGAAATCCCCAAGATCCCCAGGCATAACACCAGTTGTCTTTAGAAGATCCATCAAAACCATTCAAAACCCATCGTGTCCGGAGGCAGGACTTCATCCTTTAATGGCACCCTCCACCAAAGAACCGGACACCCGGGTCAAAGACTGAATAAAAGGGGGATATGTTGTTTACAATCAATTTTGATCAAACCAGAAAAATGAAACAAGAGGAGGCAGCCAAAAACAACGCTTGCTTTGGCAGAAGCTTCTGCCATGACAAAAACAGAAGCCGCTATTCTGGCATGGGCAAAAAAGAAGGGCAAATTTCATCTCCGGTGTGCAAAGGAATCATTTGGGTACGTTTGTTTTTTTTAATGTTTGTTGATGTCCACATGGCTAACATGGACTCCATATTTTTTAGAGGTTCACTTTTGTATTTGTGTTTTTTTGTATTTGTTTGTAGTTGGTTGCCTGGGCCATGATTTTTTAGATGGTCTTAGACCCCCTTGCATCCTAGGTAGGCATTCTTTAGACGTGCCATTTCAGTAGTGCAAGGTGGACCACCGTTTTTTTATCTAAAGAATGCTGGAGTCCATGTGAGCAGGAAAATTCCAAGGAGAATACATTTTTCCATTGCTCCTTCCATTGCTCCTTCCTTTCTCTCTTCCTTCACCTTTTCCTTTCGTCCTTTCGTTCTTCTCTGACCCATTTTTGGACACACACGCATACCCTGTATCCACTGTCTGAATGGGCCCAGCCAGGATGGTAAAAATGGACCCAACCTCAGCTTGATGCCACTTGTGGAGCTTGGTTTCTGCCAAATGTATCCAAATGTCGCTTAATGATATCCACCACAAGGAGAATTCCAAATCTGGGTAATGGATGGTAATGGTGGCATGGTCGTCAGGTGTGCTGACTCCAACTTTTCTCAATCCTCCACACATCTAAATCATTTTTTTTTTCTGGTTTGCTGCCCTGGAGTTGTCGCATGTTGTTGACTGGCTTGTGCTGTCCAGCTATTGCCGGACAACCCAATGTAGCCTCATTCCATCCCAGGGTTTGCATGTTTTTGCTTCATCTCTCCATTTTGGCAGTGCAGAGACGGATGCAAAACAAACAAGGTACCCGAAAGCGGAATAATTGAAGTAACATGATCAAACTTTCTGTTATTTGTGGGTCTAAAGTTTCTTACCCAGTACCATCACCCAGAAATGTTAAACCCCAATGCCAACGCCGCGGTGAGGCTGGGTAACCTTCAGAGAAGCGTCGGGACAGGAGACATGACTTGCAGCCGGGACCCTGATATCACTGGGTTCCGTTCCAATGGCAACTGAGATTTCGGGAGACTCCTTGACACATTTTCAGCCAGTTGGTGTCTAATCCCAGATTCACAATTATGGCAACAAAACAAACCATCTTATACTGGGATGAGTTTATAGGGACAACTACCGAGAAATACAGTACGTCTGTTTTTTGCAACCAACAAAAGGGGGTTTTCTGCATACCAGAATTTACAACCAATCTTCCAGCTGCCGTCGCATGCCTTGGCCGTCGGATCAGGACGCAAGGAACTCTCATGATGGGTGGGATGACCCGGGTTTACACCGAGATTGTCTTCGAAACCACTGATCTTTTCTGATTGATGCTTTCGTTAAACATTCTAGCGAGCTTCACCGTTGCATGCTGGATCATCAGTCCCCATGGCTTCCGGCCAGGAGTGCTTTAAATTGGCCAAACTTCTGGTGTGCAAGCAAAGCATTGCCCTCACAACCTCCTTCGACATCACCGCGGGCAAGGTCCAGCTGTCCCGCTGGGGTGGCGCTGGGCGCTGGTGGCCAATCTGATCTGTAGCTTTGGGGCTACACAAAGGAGATCCAAGGACTGGATTGTTCGATTTTCACAGCATTTTCTTTAAGAACAGACTTGAATTTCCCTAAAGTTGTAGGCTTCTACTTGTCCTACGACTTTTTAGACTACTTTTACATCATTCCAACTTTTTGATGAACAAATGTGGTGGCTATGCTTGGTTCCTCCGTTGAGGCGTTGAGAAAGTTGGATGCCGGGGACTGAGTCGTTGAACAGTTCTCTTGCGCAGAGGATGCTTCAGGGAGAATACAGAAAATCCATGAAAATACGTGGCGGGATGACAGTGATTCTTCCCTCAAAGCCAACAATTGGCCAATGAATATTACCCCATCCCCCAACCATTCCCATCCCACCCATCACATCCCCTTCCCCAATCGCACACCTCCCACATTCCCACTCCCCAGGAGGGTGGTCCTCAAAATGGGCCATTTGAGTTTTTGGAAAAAAGGAATTCAAATCTTAAACAATAGGATGGAATGGGGTACCCAATTTAAACTATCCTCCAATTTCAATGTTAGATTACATCTTCAAACTATATCCACAACCAAAAGCATCCCCAAAGATATCCCCAAGATATCTCCATATCCCAACAATATCCTCCACATTGCCAATATTCCCACAATTTTCCCCACAATTTCCCACCAAAATATCCACCATACAACATCTACCAAATAAAAAAGGGCTACCCTCCGGTGTCATCAAATACGGCAAGTCCCATGGTGGGTCTTCCAGCGAGCCATCTTCGAGACCAGAGGCTAAGTCAGACAAAAGATCCATCTGGGTTTGTTTTGAAAATAGGGGACCTCTAAATCCATTGGTTAATTGATTTTACAATGATTTTCCCCATGATTTAGCCCATGATTTCAATGGCCTTCATGGGTACCCCATGGTAACCCCCCCATTTTCAGATCTGGATCCGAGGTGGGAGAGGCTTTAGACCTCCTTGAGGGCCCCAATGAGGACTCCGCCAGAAGTCTCAGCCGTGTGAAGGTGCTGGTGCGGCAGCCCAGGTCGCCCCCGGTCGCCCCCGGTCGCCCCCGGACGGCACGTGGTTTTCGCTTCTCTGTTTCCCTATTCGGTGTAGACATGTATGGTTATTGATATATATATATAGAATGTATATATATATATATAGAATATATATATATATATGTATATATATATACACATAATAAATACGTATATAATCGTATATACGTGTATATATATATAATAGTGTATTCATGGCATGTCACATCTTCCCCTTCTGCTCATTTTGCCAAGGCCAAGAAAGATGGCAAGGAGGGCTGGGTGACGGTCAAAGGCGCAGCGGATCGCCCTTGATTTCGCTACTGATTTCGCAACGGCAATGACACCATTTCGAATGGAAACCTTGGGGTGGTTAGTTTGGGTTTAGTACTTTAATTCAATGGAGTTTAAGGGAACATCCACAGGAAACCATCGATTTTCCCATTAAATATTATTTAATATGGGGCCTTCCTGTAAAAAAATCCTTAAACCAATCCATTGATGAATGTCTTGTCGTAGATGGGGATTTTTTTCCGATCAGCTAGAGATGTTTGCAGTGTATCTGAGATTAGCCATGTCATGATGCGAGTGCGACAGGTCGCAACGGAAAAAAGTATCCCTAGAACAAGCTGAGCAGGATAGGTTTGACCAATCGATGATCGGGTAGTTCATGGCCGAAGTGATCAGCCACTCTGTGTTTCCTGACCCACAAGCAACCTTGCGAAACATCATTGTCTCACAAGGCTTTAGCAGATCTAATGACATAGATTCGATTGGAAAATCCACAATTAATGATAATTAACGAGGAGGATTTTGAGTTGCAGTCGGTTGGACGATCTATGACTATCCAACCAGGGTTTCAGTTTGCGGTCGTCACCAGGGAATCAGGGTACCTCCTACACAGAGGAGTCTGATAAGTCGCTTGGAAATCGATAAGTTCAGGGGCCGAAGATGCAGGGCCTTGGGGGCCTTGAGGGTTGGTTTAGCGTTTAGTTGTATTTTAAGAATCAGACTTCGTGGTTTTGCCCTTGTTTGAATCAGACATGTCACCAACCCCATACACGATGCTCCTGGATAGTGAAGGTTAGTAGAGAACAATGTGGATTGGGAATAACCAAACAGACCCTCCGAAAAAGTCATGTAACTTTCAGCAACATAGTAAGGTTTCCATAGGTTTCCCACATTTGTAGCAAAACATGGCCACAAACCACTACAAACTTGCCAAGCCAAGGTTTATCCATCTATGGGTCATTTTTTTTCTGCCAAACGTCAAGTCTTCATTGGTATTGACTCCGAAATTGACTCCTGTTTGGCTTTATTGGTGGCATCATTTTCAAATTGCAGCAATCATTGTTTGGTGGTTGGCTCGCCTAAGCATCCTTAGCGATCAGGGTGTTGCCCTGTTTGGGGTTGACATTACTCGGAATGCGCATCCCAGTTTTATATGTGGCTCATTAGCCTTGAAAGCAAGATTGCTGGGACCATTGCAGGCTTAGTTTCTTAGAATCCATCTGAACCAATCAGAATACCATCTGGCAGTCAGACGTGGCAATACAAAATCCTCTGTAAATGGAGGGTAACCAAGTTTTTGGTGAGTCAGCTGAAGTCTTCACAGCTGGAATCGATGCGAGCCACCACTCACACTTGTCTAGACAGAGTGACTCCTTGAAAACCAGCTCTCTGAAAGGGTCCCTGATTTGCTCCACAGCCAACACCTGGTGTACTTGTAGTCATTGTAGTCGCCAGAGGCAACACCAAGAAACGGGCATTCATCCCAAAATCAAGTATGGCTTCACATACTCAAGTAAAGACAGGAGTCAAGATAGATCACCCAGTGATTGATTTTTGGGATCCGTGGATCTTCATGGATTCAGCGGTCCCCACCCAGGGTCTTTCATGGTTTTTCCTTGTTGCCTCCCTGAAGCTGAGGCACTACGTTTGCATTCGAAGCGTTTCGCTCGAAAGTAAATTTCCATCAGCAGGGCTGCCCAGTAGGTTTTGGGGGAAGCTGGACGTGAAAACCCCCCAAACCTTCTTCAGATTGAGTGGCCGCTTCTAAGTTGTTCAGTATCTGGTTGTGTCAAGTCATTGGTGATTTCTTGACAATTGCGGTAATTTTCATGGGGAAAGAGGATGCTATAAAATTCTATAAACCAATAAACCCTGGGAATGGGGTCCCCAATGGACAAACCCATATCCCCCAATATCCACAAAATCCTGAGCCCCAATATTTCAGCCAGTCCACCAAAATATCCCAATCCTTGCGCGATTTTTGGCCGGTTGCCAGGGCAGCACTGAAGTCAGACGGATAGAGGAAGAGGAGGTCTTTGAGGTGCTTGGGCTGTTGTGCCTTCGGAAACCATCGTTAAAAATTTGGGTTTCATCATTAAACATGGTGAAACAACTACGAAGAGCAATGCCATTTTAGCAATTTGGGGGAAAACAAAACGATGATGACCGGTGACAGTGGGGCTATTAACCAGCTATCATATTGGATTCATGGAGGTATCAACAATCAAAAAAAGGGATATGAACAGGGATATAAACCAGCAAGAGAGGGGATATTTTATTGGATATTATGGGCCAATGGGCATATCATGGCATATCATCAGATTTGTCGAGACAGCCATGGGCTTGGAGTTGTGGAATTCGTCGGCATTGGATGCCACCATGGAGATGCGTGAAACCAGGGCCGCTTTGCTGAAGCTTTTGCTCAAAGTTAGCTTAAGAAATGAGGAAGACATGTCCGGGGCGGCAGCAGGGCAACAGCATCTCTTCCTCAACAGTGATCTCGAGTGCCCTCGGCGATGTTGGGCGAAAGCAAACCCCCAAAACTGGTACTATCTAGTCAGAGAAGAATTTTGCACGCCATTTTTAGGTTCCATTTTTTTGGGTGGATGCAGAAGCTTTTTTCGCCAATCTGGAGGATGCTATCAGATCCACAAGACACGGAGTCAACACACGTGAACCTCAACTTTTGTGGGCCATGCAGATCGATTCCAAAGGTCCCCATAGAGCGGCTCGTACGCGAGGACACATCGCTGGACGGGATGTAGGGATACCTAGTGAATCCTAGTGAATCCTAGTGATGCCTCTCCTATGGTTCCCTCCTGATTGAAGGCCTTCATTTGCGAACTTGGCTCATCTTGAAGTGATGCCCAGCGAATTATTGAATCAACTGACACGGGACACTAGAAACACAGAACGGTGGCACAGTTTGATCCTGTGATATTCAGTACATTACCTGAAATAACCTAGGGCCGTCAGGAAGTGGAATTGCTGATCCCCTGAAAGACGATTTTCCGACTGAATCCAGGCCCGCCTCCTGTTGAGCGAGGGCTTTAATTTTGGCCAGCGGGGCGATTTATCCAATCTGCAAACAAAATCAGAAAGCAGAAATATGGTCCAATCCTCGACAAAAAACACTGTTGCCTCGACAAGAATTGTTTCTGTCAGAAAGCATATTGCTCAATGGGTGTTCAAAGATGGGAAAACAAGACAGCAGTTTTTTTTTGGAGGGGGTTGCGATGTCTTGGACCTCTCCAATTCTTTCGTTCCAAAGATAGGAACCTGAAGCATCTCATAGCCAACCAGCAACGCGGGAGCCAAACCCCTGAGGATTTCGCCAGCCAGCGCAGTTATTTGGAGGAAACCCTAAAATAGGGGTACCCCGTAGCATCATCCATTTTAATAGGATTTTAATAGGATTTTCCATGTATGGAACCTCCCATTTGGCTTCACAGTGTCACAGGAGGGATTGTATCGGCCGATGCCTTTGATTTTGCTCGCACTGCTTGGTGCACTGCTGAATGTTGCATGTGCTAACCTTCGTCACTCGATTGCAGCTGAAATCTGTACGAAATTCTGGGGAGTGGACAGAACAAATTGGGTTTGACACCAGTTGATGTTTTGAGAGGTTTACATGCATGACATTTTCGGGAACTCGATTTTCAGAGAACTCCCCAAAAATACTCATTGATAGAGGCTTTCCAGGTTGTTTTCATGAAAACATAAGAAGAGAGATGAACACTTCATTTCTTCTCGATCCATCTTTAGATGCTGCGCGTGTATCGCAACCTTTGCACATATAGGTGATGTCCTGAGTTTCTTTGCTCCATTGGATATTGGAAGAGGCATTGGAAGCTCAAAGAAGAAGCCAGGGTCTAGCACGAAACCCATCCCATCCCATCTTTCCTTAGAAATACCCTTTGAAAATTCCAGGATGTTTTCTGCCTTGGTTGCCTTGGTTTTTTCTTGGTTAAGTTTGCCAGAAAAGCCATAAAAAAAACCTATAAACACTGGTGATTTCCTGGGCCTACCACCAGCCATCCCCAACCAAGCCATACCAAGCCCGGACTCTGCGCTCAGTCTGAGGGTGGATCACCAGCCCAGTCATCCGCTGGGTGGTGCCCGAAGGGCCTGTGACAGCGATCAGCTCATTGGACCACGACTTAAAAACGGTGTGCGAAACGCTGATCACCGCAGCCTGGAGAAAACTAACCATGGGGCGTTTGGGCAAGTTTGATGTGTGGTTTTTGGATGTTTTTGGTAAGGGGATGGTATAGCATAGGATAGCAGCCCCTGAAAAAAGATGGCAAAGAATGGAAAAGACAAGTCGTGCTAGAAAAAAGGGAGATGACTTGTCTTTCTCGCGGGTTGAATTGGAGTGTTTTGAATCGCGAGAATGGCACACTTTTGTGGGTTCATTGATGCAGATTCCGCATTTGTGTTTTTGAGCCGTACTTGGATGTGTGCATCCCAGTTGGCGAATAGTTGATTTAATTGGGGTGTATCTGCTATACCTAAGCTACACCAGGGCCCCCCAAAAACACCATCCCCACATCGATCGGGCAGCGCCGCGCTTTTCGTACGAGGTCGCAGCAGATGGAGAATGGCTGGCCACGGGCGGTGGCACTCAGGCGTCCATTTGGCGCATGCCCAACTGTACAGTGAGCTCGTTGGAAGCCGGATGCGACGAAGAGGCTGGGGTGTCGTCTGGGGACAACTTGGGGATCTTGGGGTTTCAAGAGAATCCCTTCCCCCGAACATTGGATACCCCCGTAGTAGTTCTGGTTTCAAGATTGGATCTGTGCACTTTTTGGGGCCCATGTGGGGGATATATTCTATATGATCGATATTCTATACAAGGGACCTTGTCACAAGACTGATGCGTCTTTGATGATTTGTGTTGAGGGACCTGCGGAGATTAGGTCGTGAATATGTTTCTTGAATCATGTCCAGTATTTGAAAAAATGAGACCAAATCTGTCGGTTTTTTCAAACAGACACATTGAGTCAGATGCTGGCCTTTGATAATTGAATATAATTGATACATATTGGGTATGGATCAATACCTATAGATACCATTTTTAGTGGGATGAACATCCATTTACCAGCTATTTTGATGTTCACCAGGGCTACAAGGGTTTTGACACACTGCCATATCTCTAAGAACTAAGATCCATTTTGAGTGCCAGAGAAACAATTTCTGGCAGTTCAGGAGAGACCCTTGCATCGCTTGAATTTCACGGCAGAGGTGAGGCAACTTCAGGTGGGGACGCAGAGGAAAAGCGGAAGCTGCCGTGGGTTTTGGCTGATTTGACTTCACTGATTTCACATGAGCTCACTGGTTCACTGGTTGCTGGTTTCGAAGATTTCTTGAGTTTCCATAATGAACTTTCGGTCATTTCGCAAAGCTATGACATGATGAAAAATGGCCCATTTGATCCCATTTGATCCCATTTGATCCCATTTGATCCCATTTGATCCCATTTGATCCCATTTGATCCCATTTGATCCCATTTGATCCCATTTGTAGATGCTTTACCATGCTTTACCAATAAAAATTGTGATTTTCATTGATTTTCCGCAGCAAACTGTTAAATTACCAGGTCGAAGTGGGATGACCCTTGCTTCAGGCCCTAGATGATGGTGTTTTGGTGGTCGTGGCCGGGGGCAACGTCTCTTGGGCTGAAACAGATGGATAAGATAGTAGTGTTGGAAAAACAATAGGATCCACCACCATCAATTTTACCATACATGGGCGGTATAAACCATCTATGGGCTATGGGTGGTTTATGACATTGCTTTACTGACCATTACTCAAAACCGCCAGAATTTTGTCGGTTCCAGTGCCTTACGTTTGCTCCAAGCCCGGGTGATCATTCTGATCCTCCATGAGTTTGGGTGTTCGGCTGGACACTCAGGTCACCCTGTGGAACTCCGACGCGTGGGAAGCCCAGATCTGGATCTTTTTGCAACCTCATGGGCAAAACTCACCATCGATGGTTTGAACTTGGGGAAGCGATCTGAACTGGGGCCCGGAGGGGGCCCAGACGGGAGCCCGGACAGGGGGACTGGCTGGATCTTAAATGCCCCAGGTTCAACGTGTTGGGGTCGCTGCCGCATTCCAGCAACGTTGTGGCCATGGACGTGGAGTATGACTGGATCTTCACCGGTGACCTGGCAATAACGACTTGAATCTGACAGCGTGTGAGTATGGGTTAGAATTAGGTAACCCATGGTAACCCCCAAATCAGAAGACTTGATGTTTGACCAAGCTTGTAGATCTTATGATATGCCACCCACAGAATTTCTGATTCATATCACATATCCGTTGTCTACCGAAATCCAAAGAATGTCTTTCTCCGATGTCTGAGGAGTGCAATAGATCACGTTGCTGTAGGGTGGTGGTATGACCATCAACCAGATTTGGTCATGTTTCTATGTTTCTGGAGAGCTTGTAGCGACCTGACCGACCTCGCCAGATGATTTTTGGTAACGGAAATCATCTCAAGTCATGTGTAAAACATATATTTAACCCATCCCAAGTTATGGGAACGCACCTGAATTTCTGGCTGTATTTTCAATCTTCTTTCAGGCTTGGGACCCCGGCCAGGAACCGAAGATGGCAACATCAGCATGTGGTACTCGCCCGGCATCTCAGAGGCGGAGAATTTTTTGGATCCTGGCAGGATGATCCAGTACCTAAATTTGATGATTTTTTAAAATCATTTTCCATAAATACTGGCTACATTTTGCGATACCCAATTTTCAGATTTTTCAGAGAGACAAAAATGTGTACTTACCGGGACCTGGGAGAATTTTTCGGTAAATGGAGGTTTAGTTCGCTGGGAAAATCATCGAACTGTGGGGGATTTTCCAGCAGAGCCGCTGACAGGAACGACAGGTGCACCTTTTGCGCTGGACCTATTCCATCTCGTATGCTCTTCCAGGCGAGGGCACGTGTTGGTCATTTTCAGGAAGCATCCAGTCTTAGGTGTAGCCGATTTTGACCCTTAGGTGACAAGAAAACTCCAGGTAGCCTCACTGAGCATAATTAAATTAGCGGTGATTTTGTAGATCAAAAGCCCAAAAGAACTAGATGCTCATGCAGTCATGTGTGGAGTAGATCTCGATACTGCCAGGTTGAAGGGGATTATCACACATGATTACAACCTTTAGGTGAATCCGTAACATCCAATGTGTCGACAACTGCCCGCGAACTGAGGATCATTCTGCCAGTTTTTATTTAGTCAGTTCCATTGGCAGTTTGGGTTCCAAGCACTGATCAGCCATCAGCCTCCAAATAGTGCAAACATGTGCAAACCATGTGAGTTTGTCTAAACATTCACAGGGAAACAAATAAAACATCCAGTGGTCTATGCAATATTTTCCTATTCAAATTATATTTTACGACCCCGTTTTTAGACACACGCATGTCTTGCTCAGAACTGGAGTACGAGATCACGGCCTTGTCCTTATGCGTGGGCGAACGTTTTCTATCTGTGGGGGTCTGGGAGCCCTTGACTCTGACTGGCAGTGCCTGGGTCGAGCTTGGCGCAAGCGCAGTAGGGTTTATCCAAACACTTGACCTATACTTGGGAATATCTGGAATATCTTTGGTAAATAGTCTGGAAAATTGGTACCATTTTTTGGGGATATCTCCATGTATCCTCCATTTTCAGAGAGTTCCTGCCTCACTCGCTCTCGCATCTCGAGCGTCGCGATGAGGAGTACTGGTGTGGAACACATACTTTGACAGGCACAGAGATGGTGTGGAGACTGTTTCCGAATGCGGATTTGGGAGCGATGTTGGATGATTACCCAGCTGAAGCTGATAAAATGGGGTGAAAGACCATGCACAAAAAGGGCTTTCTGGATCTTTTGGTATGGGATTCTCATCCCACTTTCAACCAGTCCTTGAAAACCGTGCTTACTTGGTGAGTAAGTCCATGAAAGTAGCTGGGAGACTACATTGAATCAAAGCCAGTAACATCCAGTAACCAATTCTTGCTAGAGACTCAATCTTTTCAGGAAAGCTAGCTTCTGCTAACTGAAGTCTCTCTTGCTTTAGCAAGGTATTGGGGGGCTGGAAGCTCCGATCGCATGAAAATTCATACAGAAAACTACCCCCCGGCTGGCTGGTTCACAAGCAGTTTGGCCGGGCTCAATCCCCACCCCGGGGACAATGTCGGCATGTCGCCACCGGGCCTCAAGTCGTAATCGGGTTTGGGAAAAAATTGGACACCCCAATATTGGAGAGTTACTATATATACAGTCTATATACAGTCTATATACAGTCTATATACAGTCTATATACAGTCTATATACAGTCTATATACAGTCTATATAGTCTATAGTTACCAGTAGTAAGTTACTGCATTAAGTAGTTAGGTGGCCACAGACTTAGATCCGGCAGGATGCCCTCAGATCTGACTCGCTCCTACGCTTTTATCTCACGTAGCTCGACAGGGTACAGGGCGAGGTCGGGCGAGTGACATGCCTCACTGCAAGGAGAATATGACTCTGGTTGCCAACTGACTGCGGGTCAAAATCTAATCCGCAATGCAGGCACAACATGTGAAATTAGTTTGGTAGTACCCAAGTTTTTATTCACCCAACCACCTCCCCCCTTTTAAATAGCGCTGCTTTTTGTAGCGTTGCTTCGTCTCATGGTCAGCTGGCTTGTCGACACCGAGGCATCCTGTCCATTCAATTCGCCCCCCAATCCTCTTATCTGCTGACGGGTACAGAGCCACTCGGCTAGAAGCTGCTGGATTAGAAAACTTTGGAAGAACATGAGGGAGGCATCTCTGGAACTTCAGGTCCACTTGGGGACCACTGCACAAATGTCACAAATATATCTAATTGTCAGGAATGACTCAGAATCATGAGTGCCCAATGGTGTGAGTTCAGCATCCTTTTTTTTCCCATTCATGCCGCCTTTTCGAGCCGTGTGCATCGGCGGTGATGAACCCAGTTGGCTCAAGACCGAACGCCATTCAGGAGCCTGATTTGTACAGCCGTCAGAGTAGCATACCGCATGCAGCACGGCCCTGTGTGCGCAGTGCCGCGGGGGCAGCCGCAACCACCGAACAGGTTTAATCGGGTTGCCGAAGTTGCTGCCAAAGACACTCAACCACTTGCAGCTTCCACACCAGGGGTGACTTTCCAGGCCACGGTGTATAACGTAGGATCGAATGAGCGCTTGTATTTGGTGGGAGCTGTGGAAGATTTGGGAGAATGGGATGAAGCACATGCCAAACCAATGTGTTGCCAGGGGCAGACGTGGTCGATCTGGCTGGAGTTGAGACCCTACAGGAAAATACAGTACAAATACATCCTCATCTCCACGGAGGGAGAAGTCAAGTCTTGGGTCCAGTGGGAGAAAGGTCCAAATAGCGCCGATCGTGAGTTCTACTGGGATGGTGTTAGCACGACCCAAGATGATGGAGTAGTTTCCAGCTTTCTAGAGAAAAAGCCACTTCAGAAGAGGTCCTACTATCAAGAATCTCAGGACATTGCGACAGCTCACGGAAGTGAAAATTCTGTGAGCGTGTCCTCCGGGTGGGGCTGGACGACTGAAGATGTGCCCAAACACAGGTGGGTCTGTGACATGTTTGAGAAGATGCAGTCTGCCATCCAGTGTCTCGAGCAGAAGCTGGAGTCGCAAACTACCCGTCAGCAGGAGGCACAGAGGTCCGTCAATCGTTTTTGTCGGATCTTGATCAGCCTGGAGGACAAAATTGGCGATGTGGAGGACAGGATGAAGGACGCCGAGAGGACAAGAGTGTCGGGAGCCTGTCAGGCAGAAAATGAACAGGAAGCAGACTGTGACAGAATCTCGCAGCTGATTGAGCAGCATCTCGCAGATTGCAGCCTGTCCCAGAAGCAACAGTACTTGGAGATTGACATGGACTGCTTGCAGCAAAGGATGAGGAACACAGACGCCAGACTCGAGAAGATGGAGAGTGTCATGGTTTCTCACAAGGAGGACCTGGCTTCACACTCGAAGTCTTTGGTGAGACTGCAGCGTCTCATCAACGACCTTGAGGTCGATTCTGCAGCCCAGGAGATTCAACAAACACAGCAGGTGAAAGATCTGAAAAGCCAAGTGGATTCTCTCAGCGGATCTTTGCACACAATCTCTGAGAATAGCACTTCTGAGCCCCCACCCACTGCTGTAAGGGGAGACGTGCAGCAACCTCAAGCTCAAGCCGCAGTTGCACAACATGAGCTGCATGAACGGAATGAGGTTGGTTCCAAACCAGACGATTTGGGGGCGGCGGGGCATATACATCAAGCTCCTTCCAAGACAAAACCAGCTTTCTGTGGCTTCCAGGTCCCACCCAAACCAACGGATGGGGCTCTGGCAAAAGTCTGTTTGGAAGTGGAGGAGGAACTATTTGATGCGGTGAGGCGGAACGACCCCGTTGATGCCCGGAAAAGTTTGCTGAGGAAGGTCTTGCCGAGGCTGCACCCTGACAAGACGGGCAAAGCGAGTGCAGGAATGAACTGGATCGAGGACTGGAAAAACACACATATCGCATGGTACTACCAGCCTCATCCAGTTCCGGAGGACCAGCAGAAATATTTGGCAAAGAGGACCAGCGCCAAGGATCCGTAGGCTGTGTGCCAGCATTGGCCATGAGGCACTGGTGCAGATTGAACCGCTGTACGGGCAGAGATTGCAAAAAAACAACACATTCATGAGCAAATCCGAATTGGAGAAAGCATACTGAGGAGTTGCAATAGGTGGTTGCTACAGGCCACTACTGTTTTCTTCATGTATGCATACATACACATGATTGACACCAGTCTATAGTAACCTTATCAGCATGCATCTATAAACACATGTTCACAGTTCTTATTCTAATTCAGCCAAACCCAATCATATCCCAAACCCATTTATATCCCAACTATATATAATTATATATATACATATCATTATATATACATATCATAATATATACATATATATCATTATGTATATATATATATCATTATATATATATATCATTATATATCTATCATTATATATATATATCATTATATATATATATAGATATCATTATATATATTTATCATTATATATATAATTGT
>Ga0126342_10004583_pt1 | contig 23707 bp, 25 predicted proteins | sample Cyp1metagenome_FD_92528 | JGI IMG/M metagenome (GOLD analysis project Ga0126342, IMG submission 92528) | Coral microbial communities from Lord Howe Island, Old Settlement Bay, Australia - Cyphastrea 1 metagenome | ecosystem: Host-associated > Invertebrates > Cnidaria > Coral ...
CACAAGCTGGGCCCACATTGCCCGCAAGATAGGCCAACATAGGCCAACATAGGCCAGCATAGCCACAAAATGGGCCTACATAGTTGGGCCCCTGGCCGGCTGTCGCGCGTAAGCGCTTAAATCAAACGCACAATTCACCTGCTCTCAAGAACTCCAAAGACTTGGCACTTCGGTTGTGAAGCGAAAAAGGCGTTGCAGTTGCAGTTGCAGTCAATATAGTTCACTTCATCATGCCAAGATACTCTGTGGGTGATGAAGTGACCCTCCGTCGCATGCCCCAAGTGGGACATCACAGAGCACAAGCCGTAGCCAGCGCTAAGACCCAGGTCATTCAAGATCTCAGGGTAGCGGACAGGATTGCTGACCTGATCCGGTGAATGGATTCCAGGATCCGGGTGAATTCCAATCTGGATGTCTCAATCAGTTTCAGCCAACTTGCAACATGGAATTGCTATGAATTGCTGATGTGCAAAATACATCCAAATACTGTGAAGTAGCTTCTCTGATGGCGGAGAGAACCGTTATCTCGGCCTCTGTACAAAAGTGTGTGCTTAGTGACTTAGTGCACCAACCCAGGGATTCACACAACTACCATGACATTGGCAGAGGTGGTCCCAATTTGGATGCTCAGCTCCCACCTTGATGAAGCCGAAAGGTCCGAAAATGAGCCTGCGCATGTGAAAGGTGAAGATCCGCGGGGCCACTCTGATGCGAAAGGATCGTACGTGGCTGCGACGTTTCAGTACCTCTGACGCAGGCAGTTCTGAAATTCCCGAAGATCGATGGTTGTACTGCAGGCTTTAGCATTGCTCATAATCCATGCTCATCAATGCACAAAGAGAAAAGCGTCCATCCAATGAAACCGGTGTATATATATATATATATATGATATGTGCATATATGACATGAATAAATATGATAAGATATGATAAGCATGTATATAGAATATAGTCATGATTAACCAATCACAATTACCACATATATAATATATATATATATATACACACATATATACACATTATACACATTATACACAGTATATAGTTATGCATACATATAGCCACAATTCTGCCAGAGGACACAGGGAGGAGCAGCCACAGGTCGTAGCGCTTCCAATCCCTCCATATCTGGCAGCCTGGCACCAGCAGCATGCGCCTCCAGCAGCGCTGCAAAGCGATGACACGCACGGGCAGCGAAGATCGAGGCGCCGGAGTCCAACAGCGCGCGACCTTCGTGGCAGCTGATGGCTACAAAATGTGGATGTTCAAAAAATGTGTTTTGAAAAGATCAAAATGTGTTTTTTGAGTATATCTATGTGTATGATTGTGTATGTGGTTGCCTCAAGATATCCAAACATCCAAATGTTGGCATGTTGGCATGTTGACTCAATTTCCTCCTGATCTTTCCCATCGATCCGCTGGAATGCATGGGAGCATGGGAGCCGAGCAGCGAAGGGAGGCCTCCAAAGAGCAACGGTCGCAAACCAAACCGTCGATCTCTTCCGTGGGTTTTCCACCGTAGGAGCTGCCCAGCAAGTTCACCAAATTCCTGCATCAACTTTGATGTTTGAGCCACATATAATCCTGAAAATATGATGTGTTCAGCTGGGATCACGACCAGTATAATAACATATAATAAGCCTCATCATCATCATCATCATCATCTTCATTATCACCATATATCACCATCATAATCATAATCATCAGGATGAAACGAAGAACATCTTTGAAACCGCTGTCAACCAGTAGGGACAGAAGCCTTTAGCCTCAGAACCGTTGGGTGTCGGGGAGATGCCCAGAAAACATGACAGGGGGCGTTTTATCTATCAGGCTGCAAAAGTGTGTTCCCAAATGGCTTTTAAGCGCAAATGGCGCTGAAAATGGGGCACCTCCAATTTTCAGAAACTAGGTAGCATCAGTGTTCCCATTAAAACGGACCTTTTTTGGTTTTCAGACAAAGCCAAATGCTGTTTGACCCTTCAAAAGTCACCCATCCACCGGTGAAAAATCCAGCTCCAAGGCCTACCGCAGCCAAGGCTCACGCTGGAAAAGTGCGGGTGATTCATTTGGATCAGATCCAGAGACAAACCTCGGGCGGGGATTTCACCATGAACCATCCATGAACAAAATGGGAGGTTTTTATGCACCAAAACTTGGGAATTTGACCACTGTAAATTTGGGACATGGACGTCCAATCTGCTGGAGTGGGGTCCAACATGGTCCAACACACCGCAAACTGATGAATCATGGATGCACAAGCCTAAATTTTTTTTAATGCACAGAAAGAGTACATCCACATCACTCTGGACAGCGCCAGAAAAAGAATACAAGAGCATGCGCGAATATCTGGAAATGCGGAATGCCTTGAAACAGGTCAGAAACAAACTTTCTCAACGTTCAGCTGAAGCAACAACGGAAGGCCTGCTTCGAAGGGCAACTTTCCACCTCAGTTGAATCGTATGTCAGAGAGGTAAACAGCCAGGCCGATGCAAGACACTCTTGCAAAAAAAGAACAGATTCCAAATTCCCATCAAGTGATATTATAGTAATTTATAGTATATCATAGTCAAGTTATATTATTCCCATGATATCCCCATTATACTCCACCACTGTTGGTTAAGTCATCATTGAACCTTTTCGGAAAAATGCTGCCTCCAAGGCACCCTGACCAGGCCACAGCTCCGACAAAGTCGCCTCTCTTCCAGGACCCCTTCAAACAGATCCTGTGGCGGACAAAACGGGGCTGCCGCATAGCGATATGGCTGGGAAATGGATGGAAATGGGGGTAGCTGGGTCTTCACTTTTCAGCCATACCCAGATTGGCTCAAGACCAGTGGGTGAAACCTTCCCACTATCCAAAACTCATCAAAACTCCATATGGCCTGGAAGTGTTGAAGTGCTTCTGATGCTTCACCTCGGGGAATCATGGGGAATCCACAGATTCTTCATAGATGTGCCATAGATTTTAGAACCAAACATACCAAACTTGCTAATGTAATGTATAGGGAGGTCTGTTGGGCGGCTGGGCATTGCTCATTTGACGTTCGGTCCACACTGGTTGCACGACTTGGCGGGATTTTTCAGCCACCCAGAGCGACCAGACACTTCCCTGCCCAGCCACAGAAGTGGAGAAAGTTCGGACTGCCGAGCCAATAGGGCCTCATTGGGTCCCAAGGCTTCAGCCTCTGAAATGCGGCCACCTTGCGCTTGCCTCAGGGTATCTGGCAGTTGTGGCACCAATGGACTCACAATCCACAAACCTTGTCACTTTTAGAATTCGGGAGCTGATCTTTTGACATAATTTGACCCATATCTACAGAGCCTGCTATTTGTCGACTTGTTAATTGTTTTCAGTTTTCCTGCTGAACAAAAGACAACGAAAGAAACCAAAGCTCGTTGTGCCAAGTGGCTGAGTCCAACATAGACAGCCTCTAGTAACTTCACAAGAGCCTCATGGGCATCTTGCTGTTCACCAGAAATGGAAGAGATGCCACACTCCTCCACGGCAGCCCTGCTAAATTTCTTTCATGGGATGTCGAAAATTCGGCCGGAAGTAGGGATGACTAAGATCGTATCCAGTGTATCAAGTCTGCCAATGGTGTCCTCTGATATTTACGAATATTTGGGGACACATTCGAGTAGAGAACTCTTGGCTGAGAGTTTTCCGCACCCAGCTGCCCAGCTCCTCTTGAATGGCAATCGCCAGCTCTGACACTTGTGGAAGACCATCATCTAGGTCGCCATTCAAATACAAAAGCACAGAAGCCAAGCAAGCCAGTACCTTGGCAACAGAAGTAGCAAGTGCAGCACCTTCTGATGGATTTGCTAAGGGTGGAGCAAACTGGGTGAACGATGCTGCTGATCTGAAACATGACATCATTAGGATTCACAAACTGTTTCTACTAAACACCTGGGTGTACTTTCCTACCACAGAACCTGCCAAATATGTCGACCTTGCTTCCTTGGAGCCAAAATACATCTTTGGGCGCTTGACCGAAACTTTCAGTGTCCCCTTTGGATGCTTCAGCATCAGGACGGTTCGCCGATTTCAGCACGCTCCACCACCTGCATGCGTCCCCCAGCATGCAGTGGTAAATTGATGCCCCTCAACTTGCCGGTTCACTAGCGTCACTAGCAGATTCTGGAATAAGTGTCTGTTTCAGCCAATGTCTTGAGTCTTGACAAGAGCAGCGAAGCTCTGCGCTCACTCGCAAGGGTTGGACCTAACCCGCCGGTTGGGCCTGGGGTCATGTATGCTGGCTAATGCCTGCAATACAGCATTGAACCAGCACCAGTGTCCAGGATTTGCAAAAGCGGGAGGAAGGCTGTCCCGATAGACCGTAGGCACCAGGCGGTCCATGCCATGTGGATTCCAGATTTCCAAATGGATTTGTTGTGCCTAAGTTAATTGGTCACAACACACCGTTTTGAATCACATAATATCATCACTTGAGGTCCAGCAACGAAGATGGCACGGCGCAAAATAAACATGTACTTCCGTATCACTGCAAGAAATGCTTATTTGCGAATGGCCACTTAAAACATCGTGTAAATGTCAGTGATATTGCGGGGATACATCATGTTCGCATATGTTCGTCCTATTGCTAGATGCTGTAAGCACTTGTTTTTGCTGCGCTGGGCTGGCAAAAGACATCTAACAGAGACATCAAATCAAAATTATCAGACATATCAGTCTGGTTTTTGCTATGAAACAGCCCATTGCAAATAAACAGCAGCCCTCGCTTAAAAAATTGCAGAGTTCCAACAGAAAGGAGGAGAGAACTGTCTTATGACATGTATAACTGTATAAGTTGACTCATCCAGTCTCTTCTGCGAGCCACTCGCAGCTGACCCTACCAATGATGCCATGTTAGTGCCCTTGTGTGATGACCGCTTGCATGAAGTAGAATCTACAAGTATGCTGTATGCTTTACAGGCACGTTTGAAGACAAGGGCACTAAACATATCTCAGCATAACAAAACTTCATTCATATTTTTTGTTCCATCATGTTCCATCGCTTGAACGAACCTGGGTTCCATTCGACACCTCTATCACCCTGTGAATCCCCATGATGTCTTGATAGCATCCTGCCGTAGTCATGTAGGTGTACAATGCATTCAGATTGAGAATGGGGCAGTTCGGGAAGGGCATGATGCGGAGTTCTAGCTCGCTACCACACTCAGATTTGTTTTTCCTGACATGGGGCTCAGTTCGTCAAAGCTGTACTGTATCTGAGTCTCTTTGCTTCTTTGCTCACCTTTGCTCTATATGTATATATATATATATATATGTAATTGTATGTTTATATATATATATGTGCTCTATGTTCAACCCCAATGTTGACGTCAGATCAATAAACCCTTTTAAAAAAATCTAGTCGTCATCCAAACGGAGTTTTCCAGAACCCCCATGCAGGCAGGTGAAGCGTTCTTGTATGTTCTTGTAATTGAGAAATCTATTCATGAAAGCTTTTGGGAGTTCAAATTTGAGTGCATTTGATTTAGAGGTTAAATAATAAGGTTGAATATGGCGCATGAGTTCCAAATATAGAAACCTCTACGTAAAAATACGGGATCCAACATGCAACAAAAAACAAAAAAAAAAACGTACTTTATGGGCAATTTACTCATCTGGACCAGAGGGTTAGCAAACTTTCTTTATTGTGCACCTGTGTGCTAATCATATGTGAACATTATGCAATAAGAAGAAGATACTAATAGAAGAAGACATCAATGGACTCTTGAATTGGATGTGATCATGGTCAACCTGTAATTACTACGGTTCACGCTTTTCTTTCCAAGGGTTGGGTGTGCATGGCCCTGCCATCTGCATAAGCCAGGTGCAACGAAAGATGTGGAAATAAACGCGCGAATTGAGCTATGACGAAAACACATGACACGCATGGATAGTGCGTGACGTAGAGGAACATCTCTCCATGTACCTCCAGCCCCCTTTCAGGGCCAGTTTGAAGCCAGTCAGAGGCAACTTGAAGCAGGGCGCAGCGTTCTGCATGCCCACTGCGGTCATGTTCACCGATCATATTTGGGGCCATACGACTCTTCGTCATCATCGGCTTCAACAGCTGCGCAACGCGCGTTTGGGACATCTCTGCTTCTAAGCGCCAACTAAATGCCCGACCATGTTCCGCATGTTTGAGACCATCCAAGGAAATCTGATACCGAACCCACGCAACAATTTCGCGCTTGTTCACCTTATCAAGCTGTCTCACCAATTTTTGTTGTTCAGCAGGAGCATTCTCTTCAGCCCCAGCTTGGATAGCCCTCTCTCGTTCCAGCGCACAGGCCTGTGCTGCTTCTTGAATCCAGCTGCAGCCTATGTGGCTGGATTGGTGAACTTGCACTGAGCCTAAGACACCAATATTTTTCAAAAATGTTGCAGTGAAACCAACTCCCAAATGATCGATGTCTAGCTGTGAGATGCAGGTCTCCACTTGAGACCAATCTGCCATGCCATGTGTGGGGGGTATTGCCTCCGTCAGTGGACGAAAGATATGTTCCTCCAGCAATGCCTTCAGATTGGTCCACCGTTCGTGCAGGATATTTGCCATTGGCAGAGCAGCATTGCCCAGGATCAAAAATTCCCGAGCTCCAATGCCACCAACAAAGCCGCGACGGAGAAAGAGATCAATAGCCGCTTCACAAAGTCTGACTTCTTGAAGGCCTGCAGCTTGCATCGCACTCAACACCTGCGCCACATTGTGGGATGCTTCATCTTTATAGCAGCGCCTGGCTGTTTCCTCACAGGCCTTATGTAATAAGGCTTCACTATAGGTGGAAACGTTGGCAAAGGACCAAAGGATGTTGCCAATACCTTGCATGTCGAATTCATTGACATGACTGCGCGAGTACTGGGCGACTGCTGTCATCCAGGGCACATGACACCGTCCAATGATTGTACTGTAAGCCCAAGCAGAGTTCGCAATTTCTCGCGGCGCACAGCTGTGAATCCCTCTTCCACCTAAGATCTCGTCTACAACTTGGTCAAAGAATTCATGGTTGCAAACCCCAGCGGTGCCATGGGCCCAGAGCATAATGGAAAGTTCATGCGTTTTGAATTCCGCCAGTCCTAAACTGATCGCATGGTTGGCAGATTTCAAGAAGAGCCATGGCAGTCGAAAGTTTACAGTTGCGTAAGCCCAAAGCATGTTGTTGAGCTCTTGGGCTTTGCATTCTTGGAGTCGAAGTACAAATGGATCTGCTGCCTGCTTAAAAAATGAAACATCGCGCGTTTCCAATGCAGCCAGTGACCAGGCTGTGATGGCTAGATTTTGCGCTGACAACTCTGACATCATTACCTTTCCCAAGCTTGTCAAGCGAGATATCACGTTACTGTCATGATGCAAAACTGCAGCGAATGCCCAAAGAGTGTTTGCTACATCCAAAGGTTCGAATTCATCGTCTCTTCTCTGAACTACTTCCTTTCCAACGATATTGAACCAACGCTCTTCAATGTAACAGGCTGTAGAGTATGCCCAAACTGCATTTGTAAGACCCTGCACACTAAACTCCTTGGTCCTTTGACAAACTGCCATCGCAAGCTCATGGAAAGCAGACTGGTGACTGACAGCCTGTTCTGCTAATGCTAGGGAGTACAACAGCGTCGCAATGTTCCGCGTGTCGCTATATTTCCAGGCTTCATGTTTTGCAACAATTGCATCTGCCACTTGATCATAAAAATCTTGTTCTCCTTGGGACACTTTGGCCAATGACCAAGCAACCAGGCTTAGATCAATGGGTGCAAGCGTAGCAATGGGCGCTTCTTTGGCTACACGTTCAAAGACCACTGTGCAATCAGCGTAGGAAACCGTAGCGAAACCCCATACCAGATTCGCAAGTTGTCTGTCGCTGAACTCGGAAACACGGCTCGCAGATCCTGTTCCAATAGCATCCCACAGTGGTTCATGTGTCACAAGCAAAGCTCCAGCTGAATATGCGACGGTGGCAGTGCTCTGTGCATCAAATGCTGAGCTGCCGCGCTCAAGAAACTCCTGCACAATTCCATTTGTTGCATCTGCAACTGCACCCTGCATTTTGCTTTCGCTGGTGGCCATGCTCCAAAGGAGTAGTGAAAGCTCTTGACCTTTGAACTGCTGCATGCGACGCGCCGCAGTCTCCAGCAAGACTGGAAGCAATGGCTTCGCCCATGGAAGCTTAGCAACTGCCCAGCATGCGTTGGCAATGCTTTGTGCCCTGAAACGATCTGGTTGCAAGCGAAGTTGTATCTCCAAGGTTGATATGAGACCTGCACAGCGGTGCTCGACCTTCCCCAAGCTGGAAAGGCTTCCAGTAGCTAGTCTATGTAGTGCAGTACATAAACTCAAGGCACTGAACTGCGTATGCCTGGCTTCGATCAACTCTACCAGTTCGCTCACTTGATGAGGCCCAAAGCCAGTCAAACGCTCTTGGTATGTCACCTCAAGGCTATCCCCAATAAGCTGACCCTGCGGCTTGTTTGCCCGTCCCTTTTTGTTTGCCTGGTTGCCGTGGTTTGTGCTGTTTGTCCTGGTGTTTGTCCAGGGCAGACTGGAACTTTGTCCCAAACCCGAGCGGTCACTGCCAAGCCATAGTCCCGGAGAACAATATGAAGCCTGGCCAGTGCCAGATCCCGAAGCGACAGCAGCAGCTGCTGCCTGTGATACAAGTCCCGAATGGCCACGCCTTGGTATCCCAACACCAGGCTGACTTGGCGGCAGCTCTGCACTGTTACCTGAGTCACCTGAGCCCCTGGGGGGAGGGTAAAACGATTGCATTCAGTCTGAGATATGCAAAGAGATAGCCTACTAAGCCTACTATGCGAACTTGGCCACAGCAAGGAGCAAATGCCCACTGGCTTGGCCAAGAACTGCTACCAATGCTGTTCCATTTCAACCACGATGATCTCCCCAGCTTGTTGCGCATGCTGCCAAGCCAGTGACAAAGCCAAACACTACATGGACATCGTAGAAGCAAAAGTATGCAATGTCATGTGACTTTCTTGGTGAAAGGCATGTTGACTATTCATGACTCTTTATCACTTTCCTGTGTTTTTCTTCGTTTTCTGTTGCGGTTGGTCCGAACAGCTCGAATCAAAACACAAGCAAGAATGTGACTTTTTGGTACAAACATGAGCTCTTCATTGGACTATTGAGTTTACATACTCTCATTCTGGGTGGGAGATTTTTTGTTTGTCGTATCCAATTTGAGCCAAGGTTGTCAGGTCTGCACGCAACATTAGACGGTTTCTTGAACAGACTTCTCAAATAGAACGCAGGTTGTTCCTGGCAACTTCATGGCCGCATAAGAAGCTGCTAACGTTCTACCGCTTTTTCAATGCGAAGAGCACCTTTGCGTAGATGACACAGACGGCCTTCAAGAGGCCCCATAAAGCCGCAATACGCAATTCATTAACGTCGTTAACTCAAAAGGCCTGGCCAAACGGGCCGACCGCCTCTCACCGGACTCAGCTTCGCTGACAATGAAATTGAATCCACCACAGGGTAAGTTCTCCCTGAGCTTCACTGCCGGGGCTGAGATCGTCTTTGCAAACCAGCTCCATTTTAGTGCCATCCTGCAAGCTGAGACCACTAGCATGCTTGCAAAGCACAAAATGGATGAGATGAGAAATCAAACTGCCAAAACAAACAAAAAATACAAATTCCTCTGCTTGATAGCGCATTGCAAGTCCTTGGTAGTCCACTTCTTCGCTCCATTTTCGGACCGCGCTAACCATGTGAACCGCTTTCCAGAGCAAGGCAGTTCTTTCCATTCGATTGCTCAGCTCCTCGTCGTAACAAAATCATTGCTGCTGGGGAATGGAAGAACAACCCTCAGTTATCATCTACAGGTACCTAATTGTAATGGAGGCAGGCATCAGCCCATCATGATGAACCCTACCCATTCTGGTTGGTTGCACTATAATATATATATATATACATTATACAATTTACATATACTATGAATTCTTCCTCTTCCAGAAAGTCGATTGCCCTGTTTTTCCAAAGGAACAGTAAACTCAGTAGATCTCAGCAGACCCAATGCAACCCAGCGATAGACAGCGGACCCGCTTGGCATTGGCTGCAATCTGTTCGTGTTTTTCCACTTCCACCACCAGTTCCGCCTTCTGAAACTCCTGGGCCAAGGACATTCGTGCACAAGTTCAGCATCAATCTTCATGGTGGGTGGCAGAAACGGCCTCCGTGGCTGCCACTGACGCCATACTGGTGGAGAGAGCCCAAAGGTCTTGTATTGCCTCCATGTTCAATTTGCCAGCAGGATTACAACAGCAGGATGCAGGCTTAGCAAATGTTTCCGCTGGATTGATATATCCCAAAAACGGGGAGACCGATTTGCAAACGCCCAGAGCCAGCCTGGCCAATAGCACTGCGCAAATCTCTTCGAGGGTCCTGCAAGCTTTTTTCAAAGAATCAAGGATAATCATGGATAATCAAGGTATCACAACACGGAAATCGCCAATGGTCATTTTTTTCCAGGCAATCTGCTTGCTATTTGTGTTATTTGTGGCTGTGATGTCCTGAGGTAGTGCATGCTGCCTAAAACGCTCGGCAGCACTCTGCCGATCTGGCCAGGCTGGAACATGTTCAAACCTCATCGCAAAAATAGCCTCTGGTAATCAAACATGGCAATGGAAACTCAACCATGTTTGAGATTGATGGTAATTCTGCTATTCTGATATTCATGATATTCATAAATATTCATTTAAATGATAGTCCCATTCAAATGCCCATTTCGTTCGTGGATTTCCCAGCTGGCCATGTGTCATTACCCTCTCGGGTAATCCCAGATACCCTTGAAAACAGCCAAGGCCAATCGGAGGCGTTCGTAGAACTAATGCCCCACAACATATATGTTTAAACGTTTAAACATTTCCTGGATCATGGCTGTAAACGTGTTTAAACGGTTTGAAGTTTAAACGGTTTAATGTTTAAACGTGTTTGGACCGACTCTGGAACTAAGCCAGTCACGTCTCTCCAAGCCCGATGCACCAGAAGGTATACGCCGTCAGCTCCTGACTCTGACCAGAATGCATCCAAAATTTGAATGGCGACTCTGACCAGAAATGTTTTTTGATGGTAGAGTGGAAAAGTCCAACCAATAGCCGTGTTTTTCCGGCAAGTCCTCAAAATCAAGTGGAGCCCAAACTTCTTTGGATCCTTTTGCTCACTGCAGCCAGGGCACCATATCTCGTTCTCGCTCCACAGAGCATTGAGCCAGGCCAAGGTCAGCTAACTTCACCTGCCGTGGAAGCTTCATCTTCTTCACACGATTCATGTGGGGGTGGGTCACCATGTGATGCTTTGATAAGATGAAAAAAAAATGTGGGTCCGGGAGAAAATGCTGACCGAGCCCACATCATTCCCCTTTCCATAGCCCATCGAAGTGCGTATAGTCCAAGGATGTCCAAGGTCAGTTCTGAGCTCGGTGCAATGAGGGAAGAACTTCCAGGCACCTGCTTCCTCAGATGATGCAACTGGCAAAGTCAGCAGGTCGCTGCAGCTTCCACCGAGCAGCAGCAGAATGTTTTCCGGCTTCACATCGTTGTGAGTTCGTTTACCTCAGATCAAGTCAGGCTCAGGAAATCTGGAGATCCGTCAAGGTTCCCTGCACCACTTTCTGCAAGGTCACTTGGACTTTCCTGTTGCGACTTTGCTGTTTGGGTGCAGACCCTCTGGACTTGACTGCTCTTGGTGTATTATCTCGCCACCAAAACTTCCGTCGAGTCTCTCTTGTGCATGAAAGCGAGAGCAGATCCAACTTGTCTGACCACGGCTGCTAAGCCTGCCATGCGAACGCCGATCATACAATCCATAAGCCAAAATCCTGCTTAATGAGGGTGTGCCATTTTAGAGTAGCAGATCAATACTTTTTGATACCTATTCTTCGGGGGTAACCCCCCAATTAATCAAACATGGCAATGGAAAATTACCATTTAGTGACCGATGATTTGACCGGCGACGAACCAAGCGCCTCCATGGATCATTCGGGGATTTCCCAGCCAGCCATGGAGCTGATGACACTGGAGGGTAATCCTCAATTAATTATATTATATATATTGATTCAATGGATCGGTAAAAGGGAAAATCTACGGGAAAAGCCTTATAGATATTCAATGGGAAAATCCATGGAAAATCCGGACATCCGGATGTTTACGGTGAAGATTTTCCCTGAAACCAATCCATTACTTCACCAGTTCACCAACCATGGATTTTCCCAGGTGCCTTCGAGGTTGATCAGCCCTTTGTCTGCAAGATGTTGCACCGTGCCACGGTCCATGTGCTCCATCAGCATGCAGATGTATCCTGAGCCATGGAAATATCATCCATATAAGTTCAGAAAAAAGTAAGTCTCATAATGATTAGAAGGAGAAGAATAAGAAACAAGAATAGAAATATATAGAAATAATAAGAATAACATAGAATAACTATATACGAATAATAATAAACATCCTTCTACTATCTTCTACGATTGATCATCGGATGATGGAGAAAAGATGAGAAAAGTCTGGGACCCCCACTGTCAGGGAAAATTTTGGGCCTCCTTCCACTGAAGGTGCCATCATCGAAGGCCTGGATGATCTTGCCTGGTTCAGCATAGTTCAGCCATTTTTTCAGTTGGGGCATCTGAGGTATGCTGCAAGCCATGTGAGCCATTTGCTGTCAAGGCTCCCTCCAAATAAGCTTCGCTATCATGATGCATCAGAACCTCGCCATGCCCAAGGAGAATTCTGCAGAAGCTGTGTATGCAGTGCACTGCAGGTAGTGACTGGATTGAAACATGTTGCTCAGAACGCATTCCCAGACTGTAGAGAACCTTTGAACCAAATCTTGACTTGCGTAAGAACCTCTTGGAATTTAGCAAATGAGAGGTTCTTCGGCTCTGGCCTCCAAATGAGAAACGATGTTCTCATGTTTACAGGCGGTACCTGCAGCCACCACCAACCAATTGATCTGCGCCAAATTCAAACGTGTCACGAAAAATCTGAAAAATCTGCTCCAGAAACATAAAATGAACATCAGCCTGTCAGCCATCTTTCAAAGGATTCCCCTTGCCAACTATGACATCATCATGATGGAACAACCTATGGAATGTAAGGGCACCATGCGCCCACTCCTGGGCAGCCACCGAGGCCCATCTGGACCCCTGCAACTTCACCACCTGTCGAAAGTCCGACTCTGGGCTTGGGAAAATATACCGGAAACCCATGGGAAACCCATGGGAAACCTATGGGAAACCCATGGGAAACCCATGGAAACCCATGGAAACCCATGTTGTTTTCCCATTTATCGGGGTTTCCTGCACCATTTCCCTTAAATCAATTCTGGCGTGAGGATCTGACGATCTGCTCTTGATGCTCTTTATCCTGACATGTCATCACCTCAGCGCACCAAAAAGGAAGAAACCAAATCCAGCGATGGTCCTTTTGGGATGCCATGTCTACCCAAAAAATCCTCTGGTTTATCATTGTCCCCATTAAAGTTGGCACAAATTACTAGTAAATCCCACCAATCTCAGGTTTAGGCCCAACTTTCATATCGAGTTGGTGATAAATCCCATTTGATATGTCCCCCCATTATTGATGATTAAATCCCCCTTGTACAACCCATATTTAATGAAAAAAAATGTAAAAAAAAAAAAACACATGAAGTCATATAAAATACGTAAAAACACATGAAATCCCCCAATGTTTGATGCTTTGAATCACCATTTACGGATGGTATGCCATATGCACCGCATTGAACCCAGTGACGAAGCCATAGGAACCCTTGCCCAGCATCTCGACGGTGTTCAAGTCGCAGTGGTTCTCCAACTGCTGGGACCTGAATTGTGGCGATGGTAATATTATTATTATCATTATTATTATTAATATTAATTATTATTATTATGTTATGTTTATTTTTATTGTGTTATTTTAATTATTATTATGTTATTTTTATTATTGGTATGATTATGTTATTATTTGTATTATTATTATTATTGTTGTTGTTATGTATTATCATTATTGTTATTTATTAATATTGCTTTAATTAGTTTTATTGTTGCTGTTATTTATTATCATTGTTATTTATTTTATTTGTGTTATTATTATTAACTATAATAAATATTATTATCATTATTATTGTATATCTTGCCCTTGATACCGGTAGGTGTATCAAAAGACCTTGATACCGGTAGGTCATAAGACGTCAAGAACTGAAAAACAGTTGGCTGTCAATAAAAAGATCAAAGGATTCTGCAGGATGAATCTCAATGGATATTATAACTGCGACTAACGCCAACAGGTTACCTCGGAGGCTTATATCTGAGGGCAGTATGCATGTTCATCATATCATTTCACATCACATCACATCATACCATATCATACCATACCATATAGTGGAAATATATTGATTTACTTGATGACACTGGCAGCTAAAACGATTTGGGGCATAGTCAAAAATGGTTGGCCTCCTTCTGCTTGCAATAGAATTCAATAGATCTTCAATCATCTTGTGCTACCAAGCCGCGCTGAGGACTTCAGCAAAGCCTTCACAAACGTTGCATAGCCTGCAGACTTTGTAAGGGACACCCAATCCAGTAGTCCCATTGGGGGCGTCTCAACAACGAATGGAAACCGGAAACCGCGCGAATGATTCACCTCTTTCTGTGGTCTCCCCAGCCTTCAACTGTCTTCTCCTGCTGATTCTCTAATCGCTGCAAGCAGAAGTGCTTCTCCTCATGATGGATGTGTGCTCATGTCTGCTTCATCCATGCTAGCAGGCTAGCACGCCTGTCACAGAACACACCGGCTCTAATTGCTTTCAAGCTGCATGCAGCTGCTTTTTGAGCTGCACAATCCTGGACGGCACAATGCTCGGTCTTGCGGATAAACAAACAAGATTTCACCAACTTGCTCTAGGCCATTTTCACTTTTTCACCTTTTCAGTAGAACGCTCCTCCACCTGATATCAACCCAATTTCGGAGGAGGATGTCAAATCTTTTGGGGGATCCCCGCCAAGGTGCTCGTCTTGAAACTCCTCGCGCTCTACAGATATTTGCGCGTCCTGCCACGGTATCTCTACCAGTACCAGCTGATCAACGCTGGTTCCGACAATCTACAGAGATGGATGTACCCTCGACCGATCAAACATAGTAATTGAAAATATCGTAGAAGAGCAGGTGTGAGTGGGAAATTCAGCTATGAGGGAATTTTCCATTGCCATGTTTGATATGGAATGGATATATATTTATATACTTATATTCTTTTCAAATGATCCAAATTGATCCCAAATGATCCCAGAATCCTTGCTGTCTTGGCCACTTTGGGCACTCTCCAAGTCTTTCTGAGCTTTCTTGAGCTGAGCCATGAGGTCGCGGACCACCTTCAAATGCTCGGTTCTCAAATCATGGAGTATCTGATCAGCGAAGGAGCACCAAATGGACGTTGACGTCCGATTTATCGTCTCATGTGGGTATGAGCCAAAAGATGTCAAAAGTATTCAAAAGTCATCAAACCAGCAGCCAGGAGCCTGCAAAAATTAGTATTGTTTAAAAGTAATGCCATCTTAATATTACCCTCTGGTAATTTAACATAGCTATTGAAAATGGCCATTTATAGTGGATTTTCCCATAAAAAAATTGTGATTTTCCATAGCTACGTTAAATTACCAGAGGGTATCATATGTTCATATATTTTCACCTTTTAACCATCTATTTCTGGATATCCCAAGTAGGCCCCATCCCCCATCCCCGAGTCCGCTGCCATTCGTTCCTCAGCACACCTCATCACGCCGCTGCAGCTGCAGTTGCAGTTCCTCCACGCGGTTTTTCAGCATCTCCAACTCCTGGTGACGCAGGAGTAAGAGTTGGAAATGGGTCCCAAAAGAATATAGCACATATATGCACATATAGCCACCCAAAAAAAAAATGGAACAAAAATAATGAAAAGTAGATCGTCATCAAATTTGGACGGGTTGACTTTTTAAAATCTGTTTGGGGGTTGCTAGCGCAATATTTGCAAGCATCATTCTGACCTTTCTAGAACAAACCGGTTGTACATGCTGTCCATGGCAATTCGACCCCGCTACACGGAAGGAAAAAGCGCGCCTCGCTCTTCGAATCAGGAGAGGTCTGTGACAACCTCATTGCATCGTGGCAGTAGATGCTATTTTCGTTGCTCTACACACTAGAATCGAATACGAGAATGGTGGTTGATGTGGTCGTCGCGGGGCACATCTCCTTGTCAGAAATCTATAAAAACCTGGCTGCTTTCAAATGCTTCAAAGTGGCTGAGGAGAGTTCTCCCTGCTTTGCCCCTCTTTCTCCCGCTTTTCCTCCTTGAAACCCCTGGTAGAGAGCTGTCGTACTTTCTCCAAATCGGCATCACTGAGGAAGTCTTTGTCCCCTGTACTGAAGACGAAATCCACGAATTCTTCGAAGCTGATGAAACCGTCCTTCAGCATGATTTTGAACGATGAAAACAATTATATAGTTAATTCAAAACTTGGTTCAAAGTGATTTTGATCATCCAACTCTTCCAGACATTGCAGATACATCAGGATTCATCAAGATTCCATTCAAGTAGAACGTCAATGCCAAGGTCAACTGAATCCAGGCCTTGTCGGTGTCCAACACCTCAAAGAGCGAGTCCAGGTTCTCTTCCTGCGTGTCCTGCGCGTTTGGGACTGGTTGAAACAAACATGTTGAGCAGTTGAAAATGGTACAGCAATGTTTGAAAAATGTTGATAAGACGTATCATATACTGAAAATAAGTATACTATAGTATACTTAACATATACTTAATGTATCTTAATGTATACATTGGTGATGTTTAGCTGGATGTTTTGATGGCGTTGACTTTTGCAGCTGGGGATGTCGCCAGACCAAGGACGGAGAGCAAGACCTCCAACTCTTGTTTTCGATAAGACCTGAAGCAACAAGTCTCAAGAACTTCAGCCTGCTTGGCTCAATGGATTGGTTTAAGGGAAAATTTACAGGAAAGCCCCATATTTAATGGGAAAATCAATGGTTTCCTGTAGATTTTCCCTTAAACCAATCCATTGGTTGGCGGATTCTCGTAATGGATTATGATCATCCCAACTTAATATGTTGGGCAAGGAGATGTAAAAGCCCCCATAATCAACAGCCATCATCAACCAACGGAGTTTTGAACACTGCTCATGTGCGTTTCGCTCCGTGCCCAAGCAGAAGTTCCGGTCGTTCCAAAGTCTTTTGACGTATTCTCGCTCAAAACCATCCAGCCATCAACACAATGGATAAAATACATCTCTATGTGCAGACTTGCTGCCGGAGCCATCCTGATCCACAACAATGAACCTTGCACGCTGATGGTCAAGTTTCTTCAGTTTGAAATAAGTGTGCATGCGACAAGATCTGTGTTTTGCTTGGAAATGCTCCCGTGCCATTTAATTCGCATGTTTGAAGTACTGATTTCATCTACAATGAATGAAAGGGGACCGAATTCGTGAAGTCTGCACTCTATATCTTAACAACCCCCAGTAAGGCCACTGTTCACATATATGATTAAAGAGTGATATGTGCCCAGCAACTGTTCTTTGACACGCTCGATCTCCTCGCTTGTGGGCCCCATGGCTGGCAAACCGACGAAGTCATGCAATCTGATGGAAAATGATGCCGGTAACACTCTGGATTTCTAGTTTCATGACCCGATATGACCAGTTTGACACGGTGCACCTGCGCCTTGTTCAATGTTTAAACCTGATGAGAGACTCTACTACCTGTCCCCGTCTCTACTTCACTGCCAATGGGACTTCACTTCTTGGAGCATCATACATAGCAGCAGCGTCAAACTGCGTGAGCGCTTTCATTTCATGTGGAATTGCCACTTGCGGAGCTCAGAGGTACATATATACCACTATCTAGTTTGTCCAAAAATAGATTTTAAGCCCAACGCACGGCCATTTCAAATTGGTGATAGACCATGGGATTTTGTTTTCTTTATCAGGAAAACCCAACCACAGCGCTCCCCATGAAAGCATCGATCGCTTTCATGTTTTTCCTTCGCTGTTGCCTTGGGCAGCAGCAATCACCATGAGCAGCGCTTGGCGCTCTCCATGTGGTGATCGATCGTGCTGAATTTGAAGAGGCACAAGTCCCAAGTTCTCTCCTGGGCAGAGCATGGCGCAAAGAGTTGCTGAAATTGACAGACATCGGAAAACCCATGTGATGTTTTTGATGAATTTATATGAATTTAGTTGGGGATACCAATGTGTCTGATTTTCTATCGAGTTGAGCTGCAAAAGGCAAGGTCGATCATCGCCATGAAATACAAAAGCTCAAAAGAAGTAAAGCGTTGATCCTGCAGTACGAAGCTGACGAAGCTGGTGTGCACTTCCTCGACTTCTGCAAGATGCCACCTGGGTCACCTGGGTGACATCTGACATCATCTGACTGTCTGAAATCGAGAACCGAATTGAACCAATGTCGATGCAGATGATGCAGCACCTCGCTTTCTTGGATAGAAAAGGCCAGCCAGGCAGTTAAAGCCTCAAATCTCAAGTGGTCAAACATGGTCAAACTGATTGAAGCACAATGAAAATGAGGTATACCATGGTATACCCCGATTCCATCCACTGGTAAATCATCATTTTCACCTCTTCAAATGGCTACAATTGGGGGATATTGGGGGTATACCACATTTTAAGACACATCCAAAATCGATCAAAATCGCAGTTTCAGCTTGTTTCACCGCTCCAGCCATTGAGATGATGACAGAGGCAATAGCATCCAAAGACGGCTGCGCCTTCGCAGCCTGAAGAAAGCTCCGGCTCCTCTCACGCGCCATGCCAAGCCAGGGCTGATCTGTCACCTAGGGGACTGCATCGTCAGGTTGAGTAAACCCTCTAGGCTCTAGGCATAGAATGGTATAGAATTTGGCAGACAATGCAAGACACACAAACCACAAAATGTATCCAAATGTGGTCAAACAAAAACTTTAGAATGCGTTCAAGGAACCTTGCAGCCCATCTCCATTGTCCGCAAAGCCTGAAAAAACATCGTCAAGGAATAAACCGGATCTGCATGAGAAACAAAGAATGCCTTCAATTAAACCACGATGCCTGAATGGTCCCTCTTGAGCCCAGCATTGGTTGCCTTTCCAGAACTTCATCGCGCCTTAGATTCTTAGCTTTTGGTGACCAGTGGCATTGGGTTTGGAGACGAGGCACCGGCTTCATCCGAGACTGGAACAATCCTCGCAGCCTGCGGATCACTGGCGACGTCATGCTTCGGAGGAAGGTGGCCTGCAAATTTCCCAAAGGCCAGGAAAAGCACAAAGTTCAGGCTCCGACAAATGAAAACGGAAGGTCAATCCCATACACGTTTACAAATACATAGCATATCGCAGCTATATATGGGTTTGTCTGAATGTAGGGTATCCCCGAATCCAATGGTTTATCATCGTTTTCCCCATTAAAAAAAAACCATTGATCCACCATTTTCAGACAAACCCCGCAAACCGACCTGGACATCTCCCAGCAGCAGGTGTTCATGAAGGAGGTCCATCCCTAGCACAACCTGGGGACATGGAATGCGTCATACCAAACTGGTCCATGTCAACCACCAAATTCCAGAGGATTTGAGGCCACAAATTCGGGGTAACATCAAAATACTTGGACGGTCTGGGACGGTTTGGAGGATCATTCCCTTCAAAAAATGGCCAGGTTTGGAGGAGAAACAACTTTCGTTGGCGTTCAGATCACCAGCCATTTAGATCCATTTAGATCCATTCAGATCCACGTAGATTCATTTAGGTCCATTTAGGTCAACTGTGCTTCACCAAATCCCATCCATCACTTTCAAAATGCCAACCTCTGACTCTGATGTGTCTTTCAGCCCTAAAAAAAAGTGGAGTTGGATGACACGTCCACCATGGCCTGCTCCAACACCCCGTGGGGCGCCAGCAGTTTCAAGGTGGGGATACGGGGATACCATTGTTCACATGCAAAGGTTGTTGATCGCCCCGCGCACTTTACTGGGTGCCTGGCATGGTGAAGCTCGGCTCTGTCAGACTTCGAAGGCATCTACAGTGCAAATGTTGCACGATCGCGTCACCATGCACAAGACATTCTGTTCGCTGTTTAAAACCTGTTCATGGTGGATGTCACAATACAAACATGGCTGGCCTTCAGCATATCCAACTGTTGAGAAGTAGCAACTCAGTGCACAAAATATCCAGCTATCACACATTGTGTCACACACAGGTACTGATCTCATAGCAGAACATGGCAGGTGTTCAGTGTGAACAAAGCCGCCGGCTGTATATTTCTTCCAAAAGTGACCTCGAACCTCGGTAGTTGTTGCTCATCTCCAAGGTGTCCAATACCTGAGTTCAACGGCGGTTCCACGGCACAGTTTGATGCGTCTTGATCGTTTTGCGCAGGTTGAGAAGTCTACCACGCATAGAGCTGCCATGTCCGCGTCCTGAGAGATTCACATCAAGAAATGTAGTCTGAAGCAACAAAGAATCGACTCTGGATCTGATATGTTCAAAGGAATTATATAAATGAAATAATGAAACCGATTCCAGTAAAACACAGATTCCAGATGGCCATGATAGGTTTCATGGCCCATGCGAATGTCCATACCAATAAACCATGGTACAGTACAAACGCCGTTAAAAAAAAAAAAAAGTGCAGCTCCGGGTCAGTCCTCCACACTTTGTAGCAGCTCCAGCGCCTGGAGGTTCAATGGACATGTTCGTATATTCACAGTCTACACACAGTATACATATGGTACACACATTGTGTGTCTGTGTACTATCTATATCTATCTATACTATCTACTAGGAACTTACTTAGTAGTAAAACTATGAGAACTATATCTAAGACATGTATTGAAGTTGCCTCTGTCACAGTGCCATGGCATCAATGTAATCAATGTAATATTATAAATAATATGTATATATATATATATGTAGTACATATATGTATATATATATATCACTCTTGGATCTCCTTGCGCTTCAAAATCGCGCCTGCTCGGCGCAGTTGCCTCCAAGCTCAGCACCATCTCTGCAAGCGTTCAAGGCAGAAGACAGCATCAGTGAATCTGGCCTAAGTTTTGCATCTCAGTCGGCAAGTTGTTGATAAACCATATATCACATATAATTATATATATATATATATTATATACATATAGATATACACATAACTGGTTATATTATATATACATATAACTGGGGTTATTCTATATCAATTGGATGTGTTGTATATATATATTGTATAGAGAGAGATATTTGAATATTCCATATGCACTACACTTGACTGGGGTATCATATGGTAATTGCCCACTTACTAAGTGGGATGCACACCCAAGTAGTGAGAGCCGTTGACATGTCCACATGTTCTACATGGCCAGCATCCAAACGAAAGCCAAGCCAGTCTTCGTCATGAGACATGATATCTTCTTCGGGACAAGTTCTCTGGACTTTCTTTGTTGACTGACCACAATCGCATGCTCAAACGCGCAATCTCTTGGCTTCTGACTGCAGATTCCCAATGGCGGCCTCCAAGATTCAAACTCTTTGGCTGAAAAATAGAGTCATCTGAGACCGTTGGCGTTACCAGGCCTGTTTCAAAAGAAGTAAGGCGAGAGTCCATCGCAGGCCATTCGTCTCCGTAGCCTCTTGGTTTCAGTGTGAGAGACAGCACACTGGGCAACTTTTGACAGCTTTAGCAAACTTGGATGTGCATCCCAATAACCATGACTAAACCCCATCTAGATGGAATAAACATCAATAAACCCCAGCTACGCATGAGTTGTAAGCACTTTGATTAAGTAGGATGCAGCTCCAAGACATTTCCATCAGAACGGCCTCACTTGCCACACTGGAACCGGTCAGTGCCACCATTGCAGAGGAGATCCCTTCTCGATTTGTCAGTCCTGCCGGCTATGGGTCCCAAGTGATACCCTGGACGGCAAAGTACCTGGGATTTATGGAGGTTCATCCCCCCAAAATATGGTAGAGGTTTTGATGCATGGCCATAAAAAAAAGGTAGGGTTCAAAACTTCAGGCCCGGGAAAACCATACAAAACTTCCCATCCCGTTTCAAGCTACTTGCTATATATCCACTGTTCACCTAAACCATCCCATTTCTGAATCCTAGAATTGCTTTTGTGGGAAATCTGCGGAAACCGGAAACCCTTCTATTTCCAGGAAAACGTCCCATTTTCCTGCATGGGAGTTTCCTAAAATTGGGGATCCCCAACACCATGGGTTTCAATACCAAAATGATCTAATTTGGGATGGTTTGGGGTACCCCACACTTTAGGAAACCTCCATGTTCCCTTCAACCCATTGAAATACCAAAGGAAAATGTCCACCTTGCTGACGGGCGCGCAGAAGCGACGTCAGGGCCAGGGACCAGCGAGCGGACCCTGGACCAGCACCTGACATGGGGAACCATCAACTTGGGCATTTCACTGGTAAAGATAGGTGTATGTTCTTTGGACCCAGAATAGAAGCGCGAAAATTAAGGATAGATTATGTCGTTCATTGATTTCTTAAGGATGTGATTGGAAATGAAATGCATCATCGACAATATGATATTGGGTGACACGCAAATCTGGCTTGAACTCATTTAAACAAGAAAAAAATCGATGTTGCAAACAAATACCAACAATATCCAACAATATCATACTTGGGAGAGTCCAAAAATGGGGGAATATGCCCCAAAATGGCAAGTTGAAGAAGGAAATAATGATAAACCAAGTTAGCATCAACGGAGATGATCAGAAACCAGCAGCACATCAAGCTAAAATGGATCCACGAAATTGGTCCTGTGAAAAATGTAAAGAGATTGATAAGATTTAACCACAATAACTTTGAGCCATACCCCAAATTATCGCATCGGTGAGATGATAAGCACAACACTCCCATTTGTCTGAACGAAATCTGAGAAACAAGAATAAGAGAACGGTTGTGGAACCATATGGTTTGTCCCGAAACAAATGATTTGTCATCATTTCCCAATTCAAAGTGCCATTTAGAGTCATTTAGAATTTTGATGAATTTTGGGTATGCACCATTTCTGGACAAACCATGGCACACCCAACTTACTGCAGCACCAATCCATGCTGGGCTGACCAAAAGCTGCAGTGCAAATTGCGGAGCTGGTCGCATCTGGCTGCAGGAAAGCACCTCAGATCAGAGTCCAATGATCAGAGTGACCCATTTGGGTGTCGGTTAAAATATGTTAAAATAAAAATGCAAACGCCCCCCCCAAAAAAAATGCTAATTTTGATCTGGAAAAAAATCGTGAACAGGATATAATCAATAAGATTTCGCCCAAGATGGCATTCTCAAAGAGGGGATGGACTCGGACCCGGATGGATCTCATCGCCCCAGCCTCGTAGTGACCTAAGCATTGCGGCTGCAAGTTGCCATTCATCTGCCCGCTCGCATGCTGTCAAAGCAGAGTTCAGGGAGATGACCTGGGCAGCCGTGCTCATGGGCTGTGAAGTGGGGTTGGTCAATCATGTTATACATAATTAGATATAATATATATATATATATATATATGTTATATTATATATAAATATATAATATCTTGTGTTCAGCACTCGGACTTTTCGCTCTCGTCGCAGGAACTGTAGGCTTTGAATTGAGGCTTCTGCCTCGCCTGTGTTTAAACACATCACATGCAAAGTAAGTTGCGAGTCTTCATGGTAG